>Ga0137403_10001968_pt1 | contig 25594 bp, 17 predicted proteins | sample CZOMad2_1_16fung_FD_122057 | JGI IMG/M metagenome (GOLD analysis project Ga0137403, IMG submission 122057) | Vadose zone soil fungal communities from Angelo Coast Range Reserve, California, USA - CZOMad2_1_16fungal (Hybrid Assembly) | ecosystem: Environmental > Terrestrial > Soil > Vadose zone... | reverse complement strand
TCCGCCGGCTGCAGCGATCAAGCTATAGCCTTGGCGGAAGGCCAGCTAACCGATACCCTCGCTTACACCAGCACATCACAATTTCCGGTGAGCACCAATCCTGGTAACGGAAATGAGTGGAACCTGGCCGCGCCCAGCTATTGGACCAGTGGTTTCTTTCCCGGCGAGCTGTGGATCATGTACGAAAAAACGCTGAGCAGCTCCTGGCTCTCCCGTGCGCAAGCCCAGACCGCCAGCATGCAATCGGAAGACGTGAATGCGCCCGACCACGACATCGGCTTCAAGATTCTGGGCAGCTACGGGAACTCCTATCGCATCGGTCGCGATCCCGCTGATATGGCCGTAATCCAGACCGCTGCAAACGCCATGGCTACCAACCTCTGGCGCTCCGGAGCCGGCGTCATCGAATCCTGGCCTAATTACGATAGCCACATCACGGTGATCATCGACAACATGATGAATCTCGAGTTGCTGCTCTTCGCCTCGCAAAATGGCGGCGACCCGGCGTGGCGCACCATGGCCATTAGCCACGCTGTTAAGACCATGCAGGATCACGTCCGCCCGGACGGCAGCACCTTTCACGTCGTTGACTACAACACCGACGGCACCGTGTTCAGCAAGTTCACCGCGCAAGGCGCCGGCGCCAACACCACTTGGTCGCGTGGGCAAGCTTGGGGACTCAACGGCTTCACCATGGTCTATCGCTACACGCAGGACGCACGTTTTCTCGCCACCGCCCAGCAACTCGCCGACTATTTCATTAACAATCTTCCGCCCGACTTCGTTCCCTACTGGGATTTCTCGCAGAGCGGCACCGCCCCGCGTGATTCCTCCGCAGCAGCCATCGCCGCCTCCGGACTCCTCGAGCTAAGCAAGTACGTCGCGCTGCCTGCCGACAGCACACGTTATCGCACCGCCGCGCTCAACATTCTTTCCTCGCTTTCCTCTCCTACCTACCTCGGTGACCGCGTCGCCACCGACGGCATCTTGTTGCATGGGACCGCCAATTTCCCTGGAAATTCCGGCGTGGACACTTCGCTGATCTACGGCGACTACTATTTCTTGCAAGGCTGCTACCGCGCACGTCCAGCGCCGCCGGCCCCGGTCAACGTAAGTGCCGCCACATCCGCTGGACAGGTGCAACTTAGTTGGACCGCGCAGTCCGGAGCCATCCGTTACAGCGTCAAGCACAGCACCACATCCGGCGGGCCGTACAACATCATCGCGCCTCCGCCGATCCTCACCGCCAGCAGCTACACCGATACCAATGCCGCTTCCGGGGCAAACTACTACGTCGTCAGCGCTATCAACGCCAGCGGAGAAAGCCCGGATTCCGCCGAAGTCGCTCCGGTTAATAATTCGGTTCCGACAATATCCTCGCTTTCGCCGATAAACACGCCCGCGGGCGCTCCGTTCGTTCTTACTGTAAACGGTACGAATTTTCTTCCCACGTCGGTCGTGACGTTCGCTGGCAGTCCTCAGCCCACTACTTTCGTCAGTTCCGCCCAACTCACTGCTTCAATTCCCGGCCAAAGTGCCAGCACGGGCGGATTTGCCTCTGTGGCGGTCAGCAATAGCGCCTCTGGTGGCGGCCCCTCCGCGGCAGTGAGCTTCCTGCTCGACGATTTCACGGTCACCACGTCGTCTTCATCCATCGCGCTTTCCTCGGGTAAGTCGGCGACAATAACGCTTACTGTAGCGCCCAATGACTCCAACGGTTTCGCCAACCAGGTGACCTTCCGTCTCTCTGGGTTGCCAGCAGGCATCAGCGCAACGTTCAACCCGACGTCAGTTACACCGGGAAAGACTTCCGGTTCCACAACCCTGACCCTTTCGGCCGCGGCGCAATCGCAAACCATTCCGTTGAACCCGCAATTTCCAAACCCCCCGCTTTGTCCACGGTACTACCAGTTTCGGCATTCCGGCTTGCTCGCAGGCTGGTTAGTCGCCTGCCTCGCCGCCACTTGGTTGGCTGTCCTGTGCTTAGAATTACCGCCGCGATTCCGTCAGCCGCGGCTTTACTACGGCTGGCTGTCCCTCTGCCTGGTTCTCCTGATCGTTGAGAGCTTCTCTGGTTGCGCCGGCAGCAATTCCGCAAACACGCCGGCACCAACAAGTCCCACAGCAGCAATCTCTTACGTGACCGTGACCGCCGCGTCCGGGACTGACGTCAAGACTTCCGCGATCACATTGTCCGTACAGTAGTGCGCAAATGTGACAAAGCGCTGAAGTCAAAGAGCCATCTCTTGGCGGGTGCACTCCGCGCTTCCACTTCATGCTCAGCTCGGTATAATCGAAGCTTGCATGCAATTTCAGAGTATCCAGAACGCCATCGATCTTTTGCCGCCGCCGCCTCCTCCGCCCGACCAAGCCTTGCCTGAAAACTTGGGCGGCACAGTTGAACCCAAGCTCGAAGTCGCTTGGGGCAGCTTCCATCAGGGGTTTTGGAGCGGGGTCGCCGCCCAGTTTGGCCCGCGGGCAGGCAAAGACGCGCTGGACGCCAGTCCTTTTCGTGACAGTTGGGTGGAAGGGCGAATTCCGAAGCGGGCGGTAGTTGCGGCGGCGCTTTGGCATGTCGCTATTTTGGCCTTGCCGATTTCTCTGTTCACCGTGATGCCCCGGCGAAATCCTTTACTCCAAAATCTTGAAGTGGCTTGGCGAGGGTCGATCGACGACCTGCCGCTGCTTAATATTGTGAGGGAAAGGCCCAAAGAGGCGCCGGCACTCAAACCTAAGTCGCCGGAAACCAAAGCCCTAGAGGCGCCTCCGCAGGCCCTGCTCGAGGCCTTCCACCCGCGGCAGCGTATCTATACCGATCCGGTGCATCCTACGCACCCGCGGCAAACCCTAATTAATCCTAAGGCGCCCGACGTTGCGCCCAAACTGCTGGCGAGTTTGCCAAATATTGTGCAATTTGAGCAGGTCGCCGGGCCGGCCAAGCCTCGTTTGCAGATTAGCGAAGAAATGTTGCAGAAATCGCACCCGAAGGAAAAGCGTTCGGCGACATCGACGGCGGCTCCGCCCGTTGACATTGCCAACATGGAGCAGCATGTCGCGGACACGAATCTTGCTGCGGCACAGAACGGTCCGGCGCGGCCGAAACTGGAATTGAACGCGGGAGCCGCTCCGCGGCTGGCGCAAAAAACGCAAGCGGGTGACGCCGGGCCGGCGCCTGAAGTCGGCGCGACGCAGTTAACCGCAGCCAATGGCGCCCCAAACGCTTTGATCGCGCTCTCTGCGAATCCAGGTCCGGCCGCTCCAGTGCAGCCTCCGCAGGGAAATCTTGCGGCGCGGGTTTCCGCTTCACCGGAAGGCAAGCCGGGCGCAACGGGTGTCGCGCCTAACGGGGCAGAAAATTCGCGCGCAGCCGATTCAGCCGGCGGAGCAGGGAAGAACGCGGTAGGGATCAGCATCAGCGGTGGCAATCCGCCTGCTAACGCTAGCGGCACGAAAATCGTTGCGCCGACGCGGAAGTTGATGACGCGGCCGGAACCGAGGGGTGAGAGCGAAGACGTGGCCGAGCGCACTGGTCCGCCGGACTTTGCATCGCTGCCGCCGGGCGCAAAACCCGAAACGGTATTTGCTTACAAAAAGATTTACACGCTGAACGTCAACATGCCGAACTTGAACAGCGCGACGGGAAGCTGGATCCTGAATTTCTCGGAGCTGCACAGCGATTCTGAAAGCAGACACCACGCGCAGCAGACCATGGAATTGTCCGGGCCTGTACCGGTACAAAAAGTGGACCCGCAGTATCCGCAAACTTTGAAAAACGACCGGGTCGCCGGCGAAGTCGTTCTGTACGCGGTAATTCGGCGCGATGGCTCGGTGGACAGCATTCAGCTGGTGCGCGGGATCGATCAGCAGCTGGACGCCAACGCGATCAGGGCGTTGCGCCAATGGAAATTCCGTCCGGGAGCGAAGCAGGGCGCTCCGGTGGAGCTTGAAGCGATTGTGCACATTCCGTTCCGTTTGCCGGAATATCCGTGAGGGTGCGAACTGGAAAAGCTAATGCAGAGAACGCTGAGGAGCGCAGAGCGGAATTACTTGGTTGCGGCGGCACCCGATTTTTGCGCTGCCATTTCATTGCTTTCTTCGGCTAGCTTCACCAAGGCGAAGAGCGCGTGATTGACGGGGGTGGGAACGCCGAGTTCCGCGCCGCGGCGTGCGATGTAGCCGTTGAGAGAATCGATCTCGGTGCGCTTGCCGCGCATTAGATCTTGTCCGGTGGAAGAAATCGCATTGGACATTTGCGTGGCAATTTTCAGAGCGCCGGCCAGTCCGGCTTGCGGGGTCTCCACGCCGGGAAGTTGAATGCGCGCGGCAGCGGCTACGGCGAGCACTTCGTTTACGACAGTTTCCACGACTTTTATCGCATCTTCGCTTGCTGCAATTTGCCCATATTTCGCGCGACCTAACGCGGAAATTGCGTTGAGGGCACAATTCCAAATCAGCTTGTTCCAGAGTTCGCCGTCGATATTGCCGGAAATGCGGACGGGTACTCCAGCGCGTTCGAAAAGGGCCGCGATATTTTCAGTGCGCGCGTTGCGCGGGCCGACCACGAGATCGCCGCGGCCGACGTGCTTGATGTGCGCGGGTTGGGGGACGGATGCCGCAACGTAGACGACGGCGCTGAGCGCATCGATACCGGCGGCGCGAATTTTGTCGGCGTTGTCGACACCGTTCTGCAAACTCACTATGGTTGCGGAAGGAGAAAGCAGGGGCGCGAGCAAGCGCGCGGTGGATTCGGTGTCTGTGGTTTTCACGCAGAACAGGACAACGTCCGCGCCGCGAACGGCTTCGAGCTCCGTGGAAGCTTCCACGCGCACGGTTTCCTTGAATTGCAGGGTGTCCAGCAGCAGGCCACGGGTGCGAACGGCTTCCACAAAAGGGGCGCGGCCGATCATCACAACGGGTGCGCCAGCGCGCGCGAGCATACCGCCGAAATAACCGCCCACGGCGCCCGCGCCAACTACGGCGATGCGCGGCCAATTTTCCGGGGAAGTCATACGGTGATGGCGGCGATCAGGCGATCGATGTCTCGCTCGGTGTTATAAAGATGCGGAGATACGCGAATATTTCCTTCGCGAAGACTGGTGATGACTTTTTCTTTCACCAGCTGGTGATAAAGCTCGGCGGTTTTCTCCGGCGAGCGGGCGGCAAAGCAGCCGTAAGGGCCGCGCTGCGAGGAATCGAGCGGGCTGGCGGGAACGCAGCGGTCTTTCGGGAGGCGTTCGAAAAGTAGATCGATTAATTTGCGATTGTGGGCATAGACGGCGTCGGGTCCAACTTGCAAGACGAACTGCAGCGAAGCGTCCATGGCAGCGAAATTGAAATAGTTTGAGGTTTCGGCGATGTCCCAACGGCGCGCGCCGCGGGCGGGCTTGGGGTTTTCGAAGGCGAGGGAGTGAAAATTTTCGGCGCCTTCGGCGGCGGCCCAGTAAAAGGGGCCGGGGCGCATTTTGTCGGTGTGTTCGTTTTTGGCCCAGAAAAAACCGGTGCCGTAAGGGCTGAGCAGCCATTTGTAACCGGCGCAGACCATAAAGTCCGCGCCTAGCGCGGTGACGTCAAGAGGCATGCCTCCGCAGCACTGGCTGACATCGAGCAGCAGCAGGGCGCCTTGCGCGTGACAAGCGGCGGCGATACGCGCCGCGTCGAGCAAAACGCCATTGTCAAAGCGAACCATGCTGACGGAGACCATGCGCGTTTTAGGAGTGATAGCGTTGATGAAATCGTCCGCACCGATGAAGCGATCGCGAGGCGCAACAATTTTCAGGACGATGCCTTCGCGCGCTTCCATGGGTTTCCAGGTGGCGTACTGGAGCGGAAACTCAGTCTTAGCGGTGAGAATCTCATCGCCGGGCTTCCAAGTAAGCCCGTAAGCGACTGCCTGCATTCCCGTGCTTGCGCCACTGGTCAGCGCGATCTCTTCGGGTTTGGCGCCAATTAGCTTGGCGATAGAGGCGCGAATGCGATTAGGCACTTCAAAGTAAGCGGAGTCGGGCATGTGGTGCGGATTTTTCTTCCACTCGAGCGCGGCATGCACGGCGCGGTGCGCCACCTTTGGCATGGGACTTTGTCCAGCCAAATTCAAATAAGTGGCATCTTCGATTTCAAACCATTCCTGGCGGTAGTCGGTAATGGGGGAAGAAGTGGCGGTGGCCATGAGGTTCTCCTGCTGACAGGTGACGAAGACAATTGTCGGGAGAACAAGGGGCGTGCGCAACATCCAAATTGGATAAGCAATGAAGGGGCAGGAAACCGAAACCGGGCAATCGGCTCCAGCCTTGCCCCTCACGCAAAGCGGAATAGTGGAACGATTATCTATCAGTTGGCTTGGCGGCAATTACTCCGGTGCTAAGCAGAAGACTTATTTCACAATTTTTTGAAGGGCCGCTGTTCCAAAACTGTCCTTTCGGCCGTTGTTTCAGACTCCAATTCGACTATAAATTGAAACATCGGCGTGCCCTTTCTCTTTGGTTGCGAGCTGGGATGAACCATATCTTGGCAGGATTCTCACTCGCGAGGACCCGGCTATCGACCATTCCAATTCTTGATTCGTGCTGCCGGGCGTGGCCGGCTGCTGTCCTCTAATTCGAGATGTGTTTGGGGCAAGTCTTCCTTAGAGAGAGAAAGGAGACCCATGTCTCGCAACTTGGGATTCTTCTCGGTGCTTGTCCTCGCCGTTTTCGTTACCGCGTCTTCTGTCTCTGGGCAAGTCGAATCGGGCGTAAATGCTCGTCCCAGAGTTAACCAAGGCATTGATGAAATAAATCGCGCCACCCTGGGAGGGAATACCCGTCCCGAAGCGCGGCCCGCTAACGACCGAGGCGCGGTGGCTAACGACTTCGCCATGCAGCACATGCTGCTCCAACTGAGGCGTTCTCCCGAGCAAGAACTCGCCGTCCAGCAATTTGTTGACGAACTCCATACCGCGGGCTCGCCTAACTTCCAGCACTGGCTCACCGCGGAGGAATTCGGCGAACGCTTCGGTCTGGCGAAGCCCGATCTCGATGCCGTGACTGGGTGGCTCCAGTCGTATGGATTCCGCGTCAATGTAGTCTATTCCAGCGGTATGCTCATTGACTTCTCCGGCACCGCCGCGCAAGTGCGCAAGGCCTTCCAAACGGAAATCCACCACCTGGATGTAAAAGGGCAAAGGCATGTTGCCAATATCAGCGACCCGCGAATTCCTTCCGCCCTGGCTCCGGTCATAGCCGGCATCGTCTCGCTCCATGACTTCCGCCCGCATCCGATGTATCACCTGCTCAAGGCCAAGAAGGAATTCACATTCACTGACGCCTTGGGCAGTGCAAATTACGCGGTGGTACCCGCAGACTTAGCGCAAATTTACAACTTGAATCCACTGTTCGGCGCGGGAATTTCAGGCCAGGGCCAAACCATCGCGCTTATTGAAGATACGGACGTATTCAGCGCCTCGGACTGGAGTAATTTCCGGCAGACTTTCGGCCTCTCCGGCTATACTTCCGCTTCCTTCACGCAAGTGCACCCACCGGCACCTCCCTCGCAGCCTGGAAATAACTGCGCCGCTCCGGGGGTCGTCCCACTTAATGATGCCGAGGCTATCCTCGACGCCGAATGGGCTAGTGCCGCTGCGCCCGGCGCGTCGATCTTGATGGCTGCATGCGCGGATACCAGCACCACCTTTGGCGGTCTGATTGCCATTCAAAACCTCATCAACGCTAGCGCTCCGCCACCGTCCATCATGAGCATCAGTTACGGGCAGTGCGAAACTGTGAATGGAGCAGCGGCCAACGCCGCCTATAACTCCACTTATCAGCAAGCGGCCGCGATGGGCGTCTCAGTTTTTGTGGCCGCCGGAGACAGTGGTGCGGCTGGCTGCGACAATGGCGCCGTCGAAGCCATCCACGGCATCGGCGTCAACGCTTTCGCTTCCACCCCCAACAACGTCGCCGTTGGTGGCACAGATTTCAGCGACACATACTCGGGCACCAACGCCAGCTACTGGAATTCCAGCAACACCTCGGCGTTTGGTTCGGCTATTTCGTACGTTCCGGAGATCCCCTGGAACGATTCCTGCGCCGGCTTCTTGCTCTCTAACTATTTGGGTTATAGCCCCACTTATGGCTCGACAAGTCTATGCAACGATGCGCTGTTCGGTCCTTTCCTCATGAGCACCAACGCTGGTGGCGGCGGTCCTAGCCAATGTGCCACCGGTTCACCCTCCGCGGCTGGAGTTGTAGGGGGCTCGTGCTCTGGATGGCCAAAGCCGTCGTGGCAGACCGTGCTGGGAAACCCGCACGATGGGGTGCGCGATACTCCGGATGTGTCCCTATTCGCTGCGGACGGCCTGTGGAGCCATTACTATGTGTTTTGCTGGTCGGACACCCACAATGGTGGACTTGGCTGTGGCTCCGACCCTAGCGCCTGGAACGGCGCAGGTGGCACCTCTTTCGCTTCACCTGTCATGGCCGGCATCCAGGCGCTCATCAATCAAAAGGCTGGTGGACCCCAGGGCAACCCCGCTCCCATGTACTATCAGCTCGCCGCTGTAGAGTATGGTTCGAGCGGCAATAGCTCTTGCAACTCGGATAATGGTGGGGCAGTCGCCAGCAACTGCGTTTTCTACGACGTGACGTCGGGGGATATGGATGTGGATTGCGTCGGGCCGAACTGCTATCTCGCAGACGGCTCTGTGGGGGTGCTTTCGACGTCCAATACCTCGTTCGCTTCCGCTTATGGCACGGGGGTCGGCTGGGACTTCGCCACCGGCATCGGGAGCGTCAACGCCGCCAACTTGGTCAACAACTGGCCCACGTCATCCAAACCGCCGATGCTGAGCATCAGTAAGACGCACATCGGTACTTTCTCGCAAGGTCAGCAAAATGCTGCCTATTCCGTAACCGTCTCCAACGCGGCGAATGCCGGACCCTCCAGCGGAACGGTGACGGTGACCGACAACCTTCCAGCCGGGTTAGCTCTGGTTACCATGGTTGGCAGCGGATGGGCGTGCTCGGTTAACCATTGCTCACGCAGCGACGTTTTGAGTCCCGGAGCCAACTTTCCCCCAATCGCGGTGAGCGTGAACGTCTCCTCGAACGCCGCCTCGCCGCAGGTGAACCAAGTGAGCATGTCCGGCGGAGGCTCGGGAAGCTCTAATGCCTTGGACCCCACCATCATCACGGTCGTCATACCCCCGGCCGCGGCCAGCTTTGTCGCCGCCGATACCGCGACGCAAGGCAACTGGCATGGTGTTTACGGAGCCGATGGGTATTCCGTGGCCAACGACTCGCAAAGCATCCCAAGCTATGCTTCCCTGGCCGTTAAAAATCAGCTTAACTACACTTGGGCTTCAAGCACCGTTGATCCTCGAGCTTTGCAAACCGGGAATGGTTCCGGGAGAATTGCCGCAACCTGGTACGGCAATAGCACGTTCAGCTTTGACGTCAATCTCACCGACGGCAACCCCCATCCGTTCGCCCTCTACGCCGTGGATTGGGATGCAAGAGGAAGAACCGAAACTGTTCAGGTCCTCGACGCCAATACGAATGCGGTGCTGGACACGCGCACTCTCTCCAGTTTCAGCAATGGTGTTTATCTTGTGTGGAATCTCTCCGGCCACGTCAGAATCAACGTAACCAGGACCGGTGGGGTCAATGCGGTAGTCAGTGGCGTCTTTTTTAGATAAGGCCACCCAATGTTTCAGTAAGTGAGCCGGACGGCGTAGATCGAACTCTAGGCGAATGCCGCTGTGTTATCGCGGTTAGTAGAGAACCTCTTTTTCACCTTTTTGGGCGATGAGGGTTTGGAAGGTGGCGACGATTTTGTCGCGACGGGCCATGACGGCGTTTACCTCGTCCTTGTTCAGATAACGTTTGGTTTTCTCAGTGAGTTCAGCGGCGTTGAGTGCTTGGATTTTTTCGAACAGAACGCGATCGCATTTGACGAGGTTTTTCGGGGCGCGTAGCTCTTTGTTCTTGTGGAAGGCGCGGCTGAAATCGACGCGCCAGACCGTCCAATCTTCGCCGATCAGGACGTTGGTGAGGTTGGGGTCGGCATCGTAAACCAGCTCGTCGAAAACACGCACGCGATACATCTGCTTATTCCATTTGTCGGAATCAGGAACCTCAATCTTCTTTTCCAGGCGCTCGGCTTCGTCCATCTTGACAGGCAGCCACCAGCTGATGGAACCGGATTTGCCCTGCCATTTGCGTTCGACATAGACGGGCAGCATATCGCCGAGGCCCACAAGTTCGGCGAGTTCGTAGGCCGCAATATTGAACCTGTAGGAATCGTTGAAATCAATTTCGGACCTGCCGCTTTCGAGCTTCATCTGGGCCTTGTGTACGTCGATGGCTTGGAAGGAGGCGTCGTGGGTGATGGCGCCGTTGCTGAGCGTAAGCCGCCAGGGATGCGTGACGCCCTTGCCGGTCTGCTTGCTTTTGATGACTTCGGCAGTCTGAAGGAATTGTTTTATCTGTTCCTTGGTAAGCGGCGTATCGTCCGCGGCAGGTGCAGCGAATGGAAGCAGGAGGCTGGCAACCACGATTAAAAGAAGCGCGGCCAAGGCTTTACGAAGTTCACGCATGTAGGTATCTCCGGAATTTGGCCTAACTGTACGCCCAACGCGTGTGTGGAGACAACACCCAAGCACTTGGCCCGGAAACCATCCTCCCGAGCCCAGATTCTTCTTTACACTTCCCTGATGGAGCATTATTCTCTCCGCACGTATTCATTCATTTTTTTAATCGGCCGAGATCCAGCAGTTATTCCGAGATGGAGGGTGCAAATGAAGGGTTCCTTGACTTTACTTTCGCTAGTACTTGCGGGAGCGGTGTTTGCCGCCATGCCTGCGAGCGCTAGGCAAGCGGCGTCCGAAACTAAAGCAGCACCAGCCGCAAAAGAGACGAAGGCGCAAGGCAACGTCGTAAGAATCTATAAAGACGAGTCGCAGATGGACATTCGCGGTACGACCCCGTCTGGCACTGTAAGGAAAGTTGCGTACGATAGCTCCACGCAATGGACCAAGGGCGGGAAGCCCGGGCAACAGGACGAGGTAAAGGAAGGCTCGTTTGTGATCGTACTGGGCACAGTTGACGATAAGGGTGTGCTGCATGCAACGCGCGTAGACCTGCGCCTGCCTCGATAGCTTCTTTCCTAAATAGGTTGACGGGGGCCGACCCGCAATGGACGGCTCTTGTATATTGCCGAGTGGCGACGCCGCGAAGGAATCAGGACTTCGCGGCGAGCGCTTCCAGGCGGAGTTTGGCGGCGCGGGCCGTCTCGCGAAGCAGTGGGTCCGATTCGTTCAGGCAGCGGTCTAATTGGTCTTCCAAAGATCTAATTCCCAGACTTCCGATCGCGTAAGCCCCACAGGACTTCAACCATGGATCATCGCTAGCAACGAGTTCTGCGACAGCCTGTTCCTGACTTTCGATCTTGGAGCGCACTAACCGTTGAGCGATTTGGCCTCGCTCGGCCACGGTGACCTTGCTATCCAGCAAAGGCACTAACATTTCCCGCAGTTGCGATTTCAAGACGTTGTCCAGGAATTCCAAAGCATTGTCGTGGACGGAAACGTTCGTGGACTGCAGACCCACATAGGCACTGTGCAAATCAAGACGGGGATGCAGCAGGTACAGCAGTCGAAAAATGCGCTCCAGTTCTTGTTGAATGGATTCTTTCAGCGCTCGGGCGAGAGGATCGACGCCATCGTCGGTAGCGCTGATGGTGGCTAAAATCTGGTATGAGCGATAATGGCCCAAAATTTCGGCAGCCAGTACAGTCTCCAGCATCTGAACGTCCAGCGCGATCTCGGGATTCATCCTACAAAGTTTATTGAGAGCATCAATGGTGCGAAAGCGCAGCACGGTATCGCCTTGCAGAAGATTATCCAGCAGGACAGTGGCTGCAGTGGACGTCCCGAGAGCCACTAGTACGCCAGGGATTTCCCGGCGTGCCTGGATGGGAACGGCGGAGTCGCAGAGGTGGTCGCGTAACCCTCCTACAATGGTGTCTCCAAATCTGCCCAATGCCTGCGCAGCTGCGGGAGCCAGTCGATGGTCTGCCAGCCGGTCCAATAAATCAGGAACCAACCGCCGCTTGCGTAACAATCCGACCGAATGGATGGCCTCGCAAACTACGTGAGTGTCGGAATCGGTAAGAAGCGTGGAGAGCAGCGGATCGAAACAGTCTGGCAACCTGCCCAGCAGTTTGGCCGCTTCCACCCGGTGAAGCAGGCCTTCGTGTCCTGTTTCGTTGACCATGGAGTCCAGAATATTTCGGGCGGCGTCCACGTTCTGAGCCTCGCCGGGCTGCGCCAGAAAAGCGACAATTGCGGATCGAACCGAGAAGTCAGGGAAGTCGCCAAGTTGTTCGATGGCAGTCAGCGGATCGATATGGGCATGATGGCTTAGAAAGAGCAGGGCCTCGGTGCGCACACTAAGTTCCGGGTCTCGGAGTAGCCGTTGTACTTCTGGAACGGCCGCTCGATCGCCGGCCGCCGAGAGAATAGCGACCGCCTTCTGCCTCACTTCCGGCGCGGAATGACCGAGCAGAGCGCGTATAGCCGGGTGCGCAGCTCTTTGCTGTTCCACTTCAAAAAGAGAGAGTGCGTAAAGAATTTCCTTGGGATCGGAACCGGAAAGATTGACGGCCAGAAGATCGGTCGTCGATCGGTCCAGGACAGGGGCGCTGGCTTGCTCGACATCCAGGCGATGCTGGCTAATGGATTCCTTCAGAGCAGCGATGTAATGCCTTCCGGCGACGGATACGGCTATGAACCATGCGCCAACGAGAAACAGTGCAGCCCAACTGATGTGGCGTGTCGCTACATGCAGATAGGTGGCCAGAATCAGGGCAGTCACACCGGCCAAACCGTCGCCTAAACGCCAGATCACCGTGTCGATAAACCATTTGGCGCGCAACTTCACACTGTGGGGTAGCGGCAAGTACAACAATTCGACCGCGGACTTGTCCATGGAATAGCGGAGTACTTGATCGCTGCCTTTCAGCACGAGGGCGGATGCGAGCGTGCCCCAAATCAGCAGTCCGGAGGAGCCCACCATGACGGCAACGGGGAGTACAAAGAGCATGGTGCCGATTCCGAAGCGGCGCAGGAGTCGCGTAGTAAGCAGCAACTGAAACAAAAGTCCCAATATGCCGGCATAGAAGTAAAAGTTTCCAAACAAGATGGCCAATGCGTCTTTGCTTACCAGGACCTGCTTCGCGACAGCTTTGAATTGCCAGCTGGTAAGTGTCGTGGCGAACGAAGCAAGGCAGATGACCGCCGCTATGGCTCGTAAATACGGAGAGGAGAGAACCAAACGCATGCTGCCCTGCAGGTCCCGTTGTCCGATTCCCTTATCTCCGGCGGCCGTCTCACTTGTAGCGGCAAGCCGAGACTTCAAGCTATGCCACATCGTTGCCATCAGCACCGTACAAATGAAGAGAAGCGACGCCATTCCAAGGAGTAGACTCTCAGCGCCGAATGCTTTGGCTACAGTCTTCGAGAAATAGCCGGCGAAAATCGCTCCCAAGATGGCTCCGCCGCCCACCATGCCGAAAATGCGCTTTGCTTCTCTGGTGGTCAGAAGATAATTCGCCAGGGTCCAGACCTGGGTGGGAGCGAGTACGCCGAAGAGACCCACCCAAACGTAGAATGCGGGATAGAGCCACGCCGGATGGTAGTAGTGGGCCACTGCCCAAAAAAGCACACAGTTGGCCGCAAAGAACAATTGGCTGCCCACCACAAGGTTGCGAAGAGAGGTCAGCTGCCCCAGGCGAACGTAACCAACGACAACGATTCCTACTAAAACTGCGCTGGCGATGTCGGCGTAAGGCAACTGAACAGCCTGGAACCGGGCCAGAAACAAAGCGTCTCGCGCAATTCTGCCGGTTACATAGCTGCCCATAATCAGGAACAGGCAAGCGCACAAGAGGATGCCGCGACCCAGATCTCCGGGCTGGATGTTCAGGACCCTCTCAGTCCACCGTTTCATCCGCAGTACTTTCCTCCGTAACTTCTCGGTCTCATTGCGGTGCGGCCGTTGCTGCGGAACATATACGGTCCGCAGGCAAGACGCCTGACTTTTCCGAAACCGCGTGCGCATCTTCGGGTACTACGCGCTGCGGGGAGGCTCCGTTTTGCGGCGCAGATCCAGCGGGATCAAGGACTACCTGCTGGTCCAGGTACACAGCGATGATTCTGTTATCGGCGCAGATTTCCAGGGCTGAAGGCATGCCCCCCGCGTAGTAACTGCTGAGCATGCCGGTGTCGATCAGGAAAATTTTGTTGCCAAAGCGCGGCCGAATGCGACCGCCCTTCTGCACAGTGTGTCCAACCACAATGTGTGCGGCCTTGTAATCCTGCAAAAGCTTGTTCGCCTTGGGTCCGCCTTCTTCATCGTTCCACTGATCGTAACCGCGAAACCACAACGGGCCATCAACGCGCAAGCTAAACCAATCTGCCTGCTTCAAGAATTCCTGGATCTTAGTCTGGCGCTCATTGCTGGCGGGCACGCGCGACTTGAGTTCAGCGATGACTTCCGCCTGAAGCACATTGCTGATTTCCAGCGAATTAAAGAATGGCAGGAGCAATTTTTCATTCTGAAAATACTGTTTGGCATCATCGAAAGCCTTGATTTCGTCGCGGATCCGGTTGTTCATGGCATCAATTTTCGTTTTGCCGAGATCCGGATGAATTCCTCCGTGCAAGAAGATGATTCCTTCCACCTCGGCCACGGCGGAATGTCCCCGCAACCAGTGACCGTATTCTCCCTTTGGACCAAATGCCTCGCGCTGCTCGACGTAACCTGCTGGATGGCGCGCCATCCACTCTGCCTCTGTCAATTCCATGGGGTGCGGAAGTTCGGCTAACACCGATGCGTGGCTGTTTCTCCATTTCACGTACTCTTCGTACGCAGCCTTCTGCCGGTTCTCGGAATTGCTGTCGGCGAAACTGGCGTAGTTCGCGGCGGTCACGTAACGCAGGTCGCCCATGATGTTCATCACTTCGTGGTTACCCAGCAGGCCGACTACCCGGCCGCCCGCTTGTGCCGATTCTTTCTCAAGGGCCATCATCAGATTCATGACTTCGCGCGGCTTGGGGCCGCGATCCAAGAGATCTCCGACCTGGACGAAAGTTGTTTTTCCACCGGTCCAATGGTTTTGCTGATCTATAAGACCGGTGCGCCGGAGAATGGCGACGAAATCGTCAAAATCATTATGTACATCAGCAACGGCGATTATGGATTCGCGTGGTTCCGGCGGAGCCTTTGCTGGTCCCGGCCATGCCGTTACTGCCGACAACGTGAGCAGGAGGAACAACATACAAGCGCGGCGAACGGAGATACAGACGGGAAGGCGGAACACTTCGCTGCCTCTTAAAGCCAGATCGCAGAAATTTAGCGAAAACATTAGGTTTTGCCGGGTGTCCTTATTGGGCGCATCTTAGGCTGCCAACATTGCATAAGTCAACAGCCCGAAAAATATGGATACACAAATAAAGGCGAGCGTAGCGAGGCAGAGGCCGCCACGTAATGGCCTAACCCTCAGCGAGAGCAATTTGCCACGGTCCAGGTCCAACGCTTCGACCAACATGAGACCCTTGTCACTTCTCGTCAGTAAAACTCGGCAGGGGACGTCGGCTTGAGAATTGTGCGCGGTATTGCAGATGTTCATCCCGGATCCCGAAAAACGAATCGCGGAGCCATCACCTGGGTGGCTCCGCGACCGCTGACTAGACCCTGATGCCTGCAACAGATCGATTCAGATCAGGCGATCCGGCCGAACTCGCTTACTTGTTGGAGGAATGCGAGAGCCGCTTAGAGATTATCGTCGCCTTAATTTCACCGGCTTTCTCCGCAGTGCCCTTGCAAATCACGTAGTCGTCTTCTTTGACCTGGCCCGCGTCAATGTCGGTAACCTTCTTATCGGCGTGATACTGACTGACCCACTTCGTCGAGCTGTCGTATACACAGGTCTTTTCGAGAGTCCCGCCGGCTTTGCGAACGGTCAGACTGGAAGCCGCCTTATCCATTCTTATAACTCTACCTTCCCACCGCGCCTCCTTGGCTGCCTTCGTCTGGGCGGGCGCTTGGTGAGCGAACACCGCCCCGAACAGCAAAGTGAGCATCAACGCGAACAGCAGAGTGCCTTGCTTCTTCAGCATTGTTTTTCTCTCCTTATTACCGGGATCACCGGCAAGAAACGTGATTTGTAATCCGAACACTAGACCCTGGGAACCAGAAAGAGCAAGCTTTTATAGTAGAAATTCAGTACAGCACTTCGTTCTCACCTTTTTCAGCGATCATCTTCTGGAACTGCCCAACAATATTGTCCCGCCGCGCCATCACTGCCTTTACTTCGTCCTTGGTGAGGTAATGCTTGGTTTTTTCGGTCAGCGCGCTCGCATCCAACGCCTTCAGTTTCTCCAGCAATTGGCGGTCGCATCGTACCAGGTCTTTAGGCGCTTTCGCTTCTTTGTTCTGGCGAAACGCGCGAGTGAAATCAACCCTCCAAATCTTCCAATTCTCACCGATCAGAACGTTAGTCAGGTTGGGATCGGAATCGGAGATCAGTTGATCGAAGACCCGAACCTTGTACATCTGACTGTTCCAGGCGTCCGCATCCGGCGCCGTTAATTTTTGCTTGTGCCGTTCGATCTCATCCATCTTCACCGGCAACCACCAACTCAGCGAGCCCGTAGTGCCTTTCCATTTACGTTCGACATACACGGGCAGCAAATCTTCTACGCCAAGCAACTCAGCCAGTGCGTAAGCGGCCAGATTGTACTTGTAGGAGTCTACGAAGTTCATCTCGCTGCCTATGCCAAGCTGCGCCATTTGTTTGTGTTCATCAATCGCTTGAAAAGAGGCGTCGTGGGTAACGCTGCCGTCGGACAGCGTAAGTCGCGGCGGATGAGTGATACCTTTCGACGACTCGTGACTGCTCACCACCTTAGCGTTGAGTAGGAATTGCTTGATCTGGTCCTTGGTTAGGGTTGGTTCATCCGCGGCAACCACCGAGACCCGGCAACTCAGAAGCACCACGGCGACAAAAATCAATGCGCGCCATTTTATATAAAGAGGGTTCATGGAAGGTCCTCCACTGATTGGTTGATTGGAGGGAACTGTACTCCTTTACGCTACGGTGGACAACCAAAAATAGTTGTAATGGTCAGCCCAAATCTCGAGGGTGCCGAATGTCCATCTGCCAGATCATCATCGCTTACGTTCGGCACATCGCCAAAGCGTTCATTGCGTCGGGAGGTACCTCATTGAGAAAGAGCTTGATGGAATTTGATACAGCGATGCGGTTTCGGACTTAGTATGTAGACTGGAACTTCTGGTTTTTACCCCTCCCTGAAGAACCTCCGATCATAGCGGCCGTATTGCGCCGTTCCGTGGGCGAGGTTTGGCACCATATGAAATTTACGATTAGCCGAAAAGTTCGCGTCGGAATTTGCGTGACGTTGTGGACGGCAGCGCTTTGGATTTGTGCCTACGACTACCTCATCACGCATAAGGTTCAGGTGAATATCACCTCGAAATATTTCGGCGCCATCTTCATTCTGATGATCGTAATAATCTTTGTCATGCTTCCGGTGTACAGCATTGTTGTAACGCACGAGATCCGCAAGAGGCGGCGCGTGGAAAAAGCCCTGACCGAAGCAAAAGATGTAGCCGAGCGCGCCAGCAAATTCAAAGACGAGTTCCTTTCCACCATGAGCCATGAATTGCGCACGCCCCTGAATGCGGTGCTTGGATTTTCCGACCTGTTGGCCGATAAGCGCTGTGGGGAACTGAATGAGCGCCAGCAACGGTACGTCAGCCACATCACAGCCGGCGGGAAACACCTGCTCAGGCTCATCAATGACATTCTGGATCTTTCCAAGATCGAAGCCGGACGCTTGGAACTCTCCTGCGAAGACTTATCCGTGGCCAATATTTTCGGAGAAGTGCTGAGCGCCTTGCGCCCGCTTGCCGACAAGAAAACGCAGGCGCTCACTTCCAACGCAGATCGTGGATTGGCTGTTCATGCGGACCCCATGAGATTCAAACAGGTGTTGATGAATTTGGTTGGCAACGCGATCAAATTTACTCCGCAAAATGGGCAAATCGTCCTGGAGGCGCAGCAGCTTGAAAACGAAATTCAAGTGAAAGTGCGAGATGACGGGCCAGGGATTCCGCCGGAAGAGCAAAAACGAATCTTCGACGCATTCTACCGGCTGCGCAAATCGGGCGAGGGTGTCGAGGGCACCGGTCTCGGCCTTGCCATTACGGATAGCCTGGTGAAATTGCAGGGAGGAACGCTTGGCCTGGAAAGTGCGCCAGGAAAGGGGAGTTGCTTCTACTTCAGCCTGCCGCTTGGGGCTACGGTTTCAGAGCCCAGCAAATCATGGGCGGACGGGAAGCGGAAAACAAGTGAACGAGCGAAGATCCTGATTATTGAAGATGACCGCACCGCCATTCACCTAATCGAATCACAACTTACCTCTTCCGGTTACGAGGCATATTCCTGCAATCAACCGGAGCAGGCACTGCAAGCGGCGGCGGAGCTCCAACCCCAAGCGATCACCTTGGATTTGCTGATGAAACCCACCAGCGGTTGGGAGATTCTACTGCAATTGAAAAACGATCCTCGCACCGCGAATATTCCAGTGATCGTAGTCAGTGTGGTGGACCACGCTTCTATGGGAGCGGCAATCGGCGCCGACGAATATTTGGTCAAGCCCGTGGACCGACAGACGTTGTTGGGAGCGGTGGACCGATGTATTGGCCGTCGAGAAGGCTCCGGGCCGGCTGGGCCTATCCTTGTTGTCGACGACGATGCCGCAACGCGGGAAATGATCGTCGAACTGCTCAGTGCGAAGGGGTACGCCGTGAACAGCGCAGTAGATGGCGTAGCGGCGCGTGGGCACGTGGCGGCATCGTTGCCCGAATTGGTGATTCTCGATCTCATGCTGCCCAAAGTCAGCGGATTTGAACTACTCGCGGAATGGCGAGCGAATTCGCGCACCTCCGCGATCCCGGTCTTCGTACTAACTAGCAAGGATTTGACTAAACAAGAGAAGACCTACCTGCAGGAACATGCGCAGTCCCTTTTCCACAAGCAAGAATCGTGGCAAGAGGGACTTGTTAAGCAACTTCAACGCGCGGTGCGAAAGCCACAGGTGACCAAGACATGAAGCAGCAGGTCTTGATCGTGGAAGATAATCCGCTGAATAGCGAGCTGCTACGCGACTGGTTGGAAATGGAAGGCTACTTAGCGGTGATCGCACCTAACCTTGACGCTGGATTCGCTGCGCTGAAAAAGCAGCAACCGGATGTGGTGCTGCTCGACGTACAGCTTGGCGAAGAAGATGGCTTGTCATTAGCGGCGTGGATGCACCAGCAGCCGGCGCTAAAGGATATTCCGGTAATCGCGGTGACGGCGCAGGTCATGATTTCGGATCGTCAACGCATTCTTGAGAGCGGGTGCCATAGCATCGTGCCAAAGCCTGTGGAGTTCAACGTGCTCCGCGGGCAACTAGAAGTCTGGCTCGGATGCTATGGAGCCAATAAAGAAACGGTTCGACACAAGGAATAACTATCGATTGAAAAGCTTCGTTCAAAAAGTGTAGCCACGAAAGCAGTTACCCCCCTTCAGGCGACACGCCAGGCTCAGTTTTGAGGCATACAAGTGAGTGTGACGTCATCCGCTGGTACTGCATGCCTTAGGCAGGATCCGAGTTGCTAAGGGGGAAGAAATGAAGATAGGTCCATCGACGAAATCATTCGGCCGGCAGAGATTCTTACTTTCCTTTTTGTATTCAAATATAATTTTTCTTGCCATCGCGGCGAATCTCGCGGCGCAGACCACCTCAGTTGTCGAAGGAAGGGCTACCGATCAACAGGGGTTAGCCATCGAGGGAGTCGTCGTGAGGGCGAGAAACTTCGCTGCGGCCATCGATCGCGGCACGGTGACTGATGCCTCTGGCGAATACAGGATTGTGGGACTGGCCGCGGGGGTCTATGCAATAACGGCGTCAAAGGTGGGCTTCGCGCCTGAGACCGTGGCATCCCTGGAAATTACGGTCAATCGGGCGATTGCCCTGAACGTTACTCTCCGCGTAGAAGGCCAAATACAAAAAGTGGAGATTGCGGGCGTTGCGCCGCTGTTGGAAGTCGATACTTCATCGTCGGGCGCCACTATCGTGCCAGCGCAAATCGAGCAGATGCCGATTAATGGCCGGAACTATCTCGACTTGCTGCAACTGGTGCCCGGCATCGCTATCAACCGCCAGCAAGATGCAAGCCTGGATGGTGCGGCGCCCATTCTTGGAGAACGTGGGGGCAACGCCGTGTTCTTGATCGACGGAATGCCCAATCGCGACGAAGTCAATGGGGGCGCGGCGGCACAATTCAATCAGGACTCGATTCTGGAATTTCAGGTTGTGACCAGCAGCTACAATGCCGAGTTTGGCCACGGATCAGGCGGCGTCATCAACGTCGTGAGTAAGAACGGAACGAACGATTGGCATGGCGGAATGTCATTTTTTCACCGCAACTACAAGTTGGATTCCTCGGATTCTGCCAAGGTTTTGAACGGCCAGGTTCCGTTTCTGCTGCGTTGGGATCCCAGCGCGCAACTTGGCGGGCCAATTCTGAGGGATAAAATCTTCTTCTTCGGTTCCGCCGAACGTATCCTGGAAAGCCGCCAACTCAATTTTCAATTTCCGGAGGCAACACCTCCCATCCTTGTCCAATTTGAGTCACCGTTCAATCTGCACAGCCAAACCTTTGACACGCGCGTCCGAGCTAAGCTCGACGAACAGTACGGCCATCATCGTCTCAGCCAGCAAATGAATCTCACCAATACGCATGTGACGGATTTCTTGCCATTGCTGAAGGCCCGCAATCTTCCTTCGACCAGAAACAATCTCGATGCTCGCCGCCTGATGCTTGGGTTCAACGACGTGGCCACGGTTGGCGATCAGTCGAATCCCTTTCTCATCTCTGTCTATGGACAATACCGCCGAGAACGTTCGGTCGCTCGGCCGTCACATCCCCAAGCGGGCACGGCGTCGACCCTCGACAATTTGTTCAGCAGCATCAACACGGGTCGGTTGTTCGGAGATCAGGGACAAGTTCAATTTGGTCCCGGCCACAGCCCGCTGCTTCTCGACCAGCAGTACGGCTCTTTCGGAGCCAATAGCACCAAGCAGCTTGGGCGACACATTCTGAAATTTGGTTGGGATTTCCAACACACGCGAGTGGATGGCACGGAGGCAAATAACCTGCTCAATCAGCTTTTTGCCACCAGCGCCGATCTGGGAACGTTTGGGCCCGTTGATGCCGGAATGTACTTCCTGAATCAACAGGGTGGTCTGAAGCCGGAGGATAATGCCATCCGTCTGCGTAACGGCTACAACGGTACATTCGTTCAAGACGACTGGAAAATTCTGAGGAACGTGACGCTGAATCTGGGTGTCAGGTGGGATTACGACAGCAAGTTCCCTAATAGCGGAAATGTTTCACCGCGATTGGGCGTGGCCTGGCTAATTACGCCCAAAACAGTTGTTAACGCCAGCTGGGGAATTTTCTACGATCAATTTCGTCTCGGATTGGCTCGCGATGTTCCGGGATTTGGCGGAGCCAATCTGGTCACCCAGGCTTATGTCTCTTTTCCGCGACTTTTCTATGGAAATCCGAGTACGGTTTCGATTCTCTTTGCGACTCTGGGCCTTCCGATTCCGTGCGCTTCTTCGAACTTGACCGACGCGCAGATTGCTGCGTTGGGTCTGACCTGCGCGGCCCGATCGGCAAACGGGAACAACCAGCCGCTGTACGGAATCGATCACCTGAATACGGTTACAGCGCCCGGCCATGCGCCCATCCCCGCAAATGCCGCGGTGAATGTGCAGAACGTGCAATCGCTTACCGGTTTGACTCCGCAACAATTCGCCGATGCCGCTAGCTCCGCCGTGAATTCGGTTCCGGGCCTGTTCTCATACGATCCTTTCGGCAATCTAACTGTCGGGGGCGGCGTTTTTCCAGCCAACGGAGTTCCGATCAGCATCGACCCGGGCTTCAAAACGCCCCACACCAACGGAATCCACGCCGGTCTGCAGCACGAGCTAAATTCCAACTCGGTCATTCAACTGGACTACTATCACAAAGAGATCAATCACATCCTGGGAGTCCGCGATACAAATTTGGCGTTTGCGGCGCGTATTCCAGGTCACGGAGGCCAGCTCGCTCCGGGCACGGGCAAACAGCTCATCTTCGGTTATGGTCCGTGGTACCAGGGAACCTACGACGCGGTGACCATAGGCTTTCGCAAACGAATGGGCAAAAGATTTTCGCTGGACGCGAACTATACCTGGACTCACGAGACCGATAACGCTTTGAACTCGAACCTTATCACTGACCTGCAAACTGGCATCGGTGCGGGGTTCGCTTCCAGCAATGGCCCAACTGATAGTTTCGTCGGAACGACCACGTTGGTCACCGACCCAGTAACAGGCCAGACGAATGCCAACGGAGCATTCACCGCCAGCAACGGGAATCCAGTTCCCAAGGCGGGTATCTTTTACAATGGCCCGGGATTAGACGAGGGCCCCTCCGACCTGGCCCTAAATCACACCTTCCTCATGCACGGAGTGGTCCAGCTTCCCTGGAAGAGCAGCTTTAGCAGTATTTTCCGTGCACAAAGCGGGTTTCACTATAGCGCTGCATTTGCGACGACTGCTCCGGACGTTGACGGCGACAATCACTTCAATGGCGTCGATTTTACAAAGACTCGTAATCACTTTATGGCGCCATGGTTCGTGAATATGGATGTGCGATTCGCAAAGCGGTTTGATCTTGGGGAACGAACAAGGCTGCATATGTATTTGGAATTCTTCAATCTGTTCAACCGGGCTAATCCCGCGGCCGTGAATGGAATAGCGCCGCAAAGCTCGAATCTCACAGCTCCCCAATTTGCCCAGGTGTTGCAGGTCCTTCCGGGCCGCGAAGGGCAAGTGGGAATTAAAGTCGAATTCTAGTTTTCCCGTGGGCTGCCCCGCAGCCGCAAACCCTGGGCCATGCGCGTCGACCACATGGTCGCATTAAGGTTTGAGTGACTCGGCGATAATCCTGAAAGCAGCCCACCGTCAAGCGTCCATACGAGGACTCGCGCAAAAAGAATTAAAAATCGGAGTTGCGGGTTTAGAAGTGCGCGCGGAGTTCGCGGAACGCCGGAAGAATAACTAGCTTACCGGAGCCGGAGACGACCGGCTCGTGTTCGAGCTGCCAAGTGTGTTGGTGCGGAATATACACCGCGTTGAGGCCAATCTGCATGGCCGGGTTGATGTCACTGCGCGGGCTGTTGCCGATCATCCAACCGTGCGCTTTCACGATTTTATGTTTGCGCACCAGTTCGCCATAAGTATCCGTACTTTTCTCCGAGACAATTTCAATGAACTCGAAAAAGCCCTGCAACCCGGAGCGCTCGACCTTTGCCGCTTGCTCGGCGGGCTCGCCTTTGGTGAAGAGAATCAGCCGGTGGCGCTCGGTCAGATAGGCCAGCGTCTCCGGAACGCCATCGAGGATTTTGGGCGGCGTGCGTTCCAGATCGACGACGCGCGTATGAATCTGCGCCAACACTTCTCGCTTGGCCAGATGCTCGGCCAATTTTATGTAGGTTTCCTCGAGCGACCGCCCGAAGCTCCGCACGCCGTAGCCATATTGGCGAATATTTTTGCGCTCGGTTTCGTTGAGAATGTGGCGCACGTAGGCGCGCGTAAAACCGCAGGATTCCACCAGCGTGATGAAATCTTCGATGAGTTTCTCGAAGAAGACATTGTTTTCCCACAGCGTGTCGTCAGCGTCGATAAGTAGGGTATTTCGGCGCATCGAGATCAGTTTTTAGCTTTACCGGTTGAAAGTTTTTCAAGAATGCTGCGAGCAACCCGCTGCAACTCGCCAAAGCGGGTCAAGTAGTCCTGAAATTCCGAGTTCATGATCTGCGCTTCCTGCGGGCCGAGCTGTACCCGCAGGATCATGTCGCGGAGCTTGACGGGATGCGGAAGCAGTGCGTCTTCGGTGAGTTCTTCGAGAGCGATCTTGGCATCGTAGTGATACATAAGTTCCCTCAGAGCGAAACGCTGGCGGTGTTCGCGCGAATCAATCATTGTACTAGTGGAATGGAGCAGGTGCGAGGATTGGCAGCAATCCAGAGCCGCTCCGTTTGAGACTGGAAGAGGTGAGAAAGTGCGATCAAGCTGCGGTGGCGCTAGCAGGCAGAAATTCGTAGCGTTCGATTTTTGCCGCTACGCCCATAGTGCCGTTTTTTCCTGCTTCGACGCGAACGACTTTGCCGATGCAACGGATATCGACCGCTCCTGATGTGGAAACTTTTTCCGGCAACGTGAGCACAAACTCAATCTGGTGCCCAACATCGAACTTGCTTTCGGAAAGAAAATACAAGCCGCGATAACTGACATCGCGAGTACTGGCGCGCAATTCCTTGCTTCGGGCTTCGCGCGGGAGAACGCGCATCGGCAAACTCATCGAGAAACGCCGCGCTTCGCGGCGGTCGGCTCCATCCGTCATCAAGACCTCAGGGCGGGATACGAATCGATTGACGCTAACACCCGCTTTTGCAAACTGCAATCCGAAAGGTTGACAATTATGTCCTAGTACCTGCCAACGTAGTTTAAGCGTATACTTTTCTTGCCCCCGCCTAAGTTGGAGTTGGTACTAGGCTTATGGATCGACGCGAGCATCACCGCGCGCAACTCCGCCTGCCAGTACGCATTCGCTGGAATACTCCCTTTGGACAAAAAACCGAGGTTTGCAAGACGCTGGATATTTCCCGCGGCGGGCTCTTAGTGCCATGCGAGGAAGCGCATGCTCCAGGCGTGCCGCTGTGGGTGACGTTTCCTTTTGATGATTCGCCAGGCAGCGGGCAGCCGGAAATGTTGGCCGAAGTGGTGTCAATCAGGCCGTCGCGCAACGGAAACGGAAACAAACACACTACGGATTCGAGCGAACAAGCCGTTGCTTTGCATTTCGCGCCGACCTTTCGTCCGGAAAGCAACGGGAATGGCCATGTGAAAGAACGGGAACGGCGCCACAGTCCACGGCGTCCCCTGGCGATTCCCGTGCGCGTGCGACCCCCGCATATTCCCTGGTTTGAAGAAGCAATGACGATTGACATTTCGGCGCAGGGTCTGCGTTTTCTCAGCAACCGCGAATATCAGGAAGGGGATTCCCTGCTGGTTTCCTTTGAACCGGCGACTTCAGCTCCATGGCCAACGGCTGCCGAAACGCCCGCGCGGGTATTGCGTATTGAGCGCATACCACAAAGCGTGGCCCAAGCGATCACGATTTCCCGCGAAACTTAAATTCTCTGCGGTACACTCGCCGTTCCTTTGCTTCCACAAGAAACTATGTCAAACGCTAAAGCGACTCATGAGTCGCGCAATCTTTTCCTAGAGGGACCTGTCGGACGGTTGGAAGCAATACTGTGGAAGCCGCCCGCCCCCGCACGTCTGGCGGCACTGGTTTGCCATCCGCACCCACTATTTGGCGGCACAATGCACAACAAGGTTGTGTATCAAGCGGCGAAATCGTTGGATGCA
>Ga0137403_10001967_pt1 | contig 25599 bp, 17 predicted proteins | sample CZOMad2_1_16fung_FD_122057 | JGI IMG/M metagenome (GOLD analysis project Ga0137403, IMG submission 122057) | Vadose zone soil fungal communities from Angelo Coast Range Reserve, California, USA - CZOMad2_1_16fungal (Hybrid Assembly) | ecosystem: Environmental > Terrestrial > Soil > Vadose zone... | reverse complement strand
GCGAGCTGATCCCCTCGTAGGCGAGCCGCCCGAGCCCGGGCCACGCGAACACCGTCTCGGTCAGCACCGCGCCCTCCAACAGGAAGGCGTAAGACAGCACCACGACGGTGACGACCTGCACCGCGACGTTGCGGAAGGCGTGGACCCAGACGGTGCGGGCCCAGGACAGTCCCTTGACCCGCGCCGTCACCACATATTCCTGGCTGAGCTGCTCGATCATGAAGCTGCGGGTCATCCGGCTGATATAGGTGATGGCGCCGAAGCCGAGGATCGAACCGGGCAGCACGATGTGGCTGAACACATCCCTGAACAGGGCGCCATCGCCGGTGAGCGCCGCATCGATGAGATAGAAGCCGGTGCGCGGCTCGAGGTCGAGTTCATACATTACGTCGATGCGCCCTGGGCCGCCGACCAGGCCGAGCGTGGCGTAGAACAGCGCGAGGCCCATCAGACCGAGCCAGAAATGCGGCGTCGAATAGCCGAGCAGGCCGACGAAGCGCACGATGTGATCCAGCGGCGAGCCGCGATACATCGCCGACAGCACCCCGGCGGGTATGCCCAATCCGGTGCCGATGACGATGGCGACGCTCGCCAGCTCCAGGGTCGCCGGAAAAACCCGGGCGATGTCGCTGGCGACCGGCCTGCCCGTGGTCAGGGCGCTGCCGAAGTCGAGTTGAACGAGATGGCCGAGATAGGTGACAAACTGCTTCCATAGCGGCTGGTCGAGGCCGAGCTGCTTATACATCGCCACATAGGCGTCGTGGGTGGTGTTGGGGCCGAGCACGGCGATGACCGGATCGAGCGGCAGCAGTCGGCCGATGAAGAAGGTCAGCGCCGTGAGGCCGAGCAGCGTCGCCGCCACCGAGAGCAGGGTGCGGCCGACTGCCAGGCCCAGCGTCACAAGCTTGCGCTTCCGGTCCGAAGTCCGGGAACGCCGTGACGCTGTGATGGCCACATCGGTCATGAGGGAGCGGATTACTTGGCGGCGGGCGCGTAATAGGTGCGGAAGCCGTTCCAGGTCCAGTTCTTCAGGTCGTTGCGGACAGCGGCGGTGTTGTACATCTGAAACATGATCGCCATCGGTCCCTTCGCCATGACCTCGTTCTGGAGTTCGGCATAAAGCGCGTCGCGTTTGGCGGCGTCGGGCTCGAGCAGCGCGGCGTCGACTTTTTCGTTCAATTCCTTCGACTGGAAGCCAGTGCGCCAGACCGGAATCTGGGTCAGCTTGGCTTCCGGCCGATTGTCCGGATTGTAGACCAGGCGCGAAGCATTGCCGTGTGCGTCGGGCACGCTGGCCTGCCAGGCCTGCATGGCGCTTTGGAATTCGCGGCCGCGCACCTTGGCGAACAGTTGCGCGTTGGCCATGCGCTCGAGCGTGAGGTTGACGCCGACCTTGGCCGCGTTCTGCTGCACGCTCTGGGCGATCGGCGCCGCATGCTGCAGCGTGCCGAAGATCAGCTTGGCCGTGAAACCGTCGGGATAGCCGGCCTCGGTCAACAGCGCCTTGGCCTTGTCGAGGTCGAGCTTGAAGGGCTGACCTTGCTTCTCGTCCAGGGCGCCGACGGCACCGAGCTGAGCGAAGCTGGCGCGCGGCACACCGAGATTGGCCATCACCGTCTTGCCTAAACCCTCGTAATCGACGAGGTAACGCATCGCCAGCCGGACCTTCTCGTTGGCGAACGGTCCCCCCTCGGCGAGGTTGAAGGTCCAGAGGTACAGTTGCGGCCTCAGGACCTTGGCGATCGACATGTCCTTGGAGGATTCCAGGTCCTTGAGGTCTTCCGGCGTCAGGTCTCGCGCCACGTCAACGTCGCCCTGGCCAACCATCAGCCGCTGCGTGCCGGACTCGCTCACATGTTTGATCAGCACCCGCTTCAGCGTTGGCTTCTGCCCCCAATAGTTGTCATTGGCCTGCAGCAGCACGGATTCGCCGGCGTTCCACTGCACCAGCCGGTACGGACCGATGCACTCGGTGTGGGTGGCGAGATATTTGTTGCCGAGATCGCCGTTCTGCTGGTTGGTCATCAGGGTCTTCATGTCCATGATCGCGCTAACGCGGTTAGCGGCGATCGCCTGCAACACCAGCGTGGTCGGATAGGCCTTGTCGAAGGTGAGCACCAGCGTCGTGTCGTCAGGGGCGACGATGCGCTGCTCGACATTGTCCTTGGCGAAGCCGTACTCGGTCAGGGTCGTTGCATTGCCGAAGCCGAGCTTGACAACGCGCTGCATGCTGAGCGCCAAATCCTGGGCCGTCGCGATATTGCCCGACGGGAATTTTGCGCCGCTGCGAAGCTTGAAGGTGATGGTCTTTCGGTCGGGCGATACCGTCCAGCTCTCGGCAAACAGCGGGATCATCTTGCGTTCGTCAGCCGGGTCGAAATCGACCAGGCTGTCGCAGGTATTTTGCAGGAGTTCGTTCGTTACCACTTCGCCGACCTGGGCGGGATCGAACGTCGAGATGGCGTCGATGTTCCAGGCCATGACAAGCGCGGTCTTCGGCGTTGCGGCTTGGATCGCGGTCGATGCCAGCATGAGACAACAGGCCAAGCCGAGCCAGGCGAACGGACGACGCGCGGTCGGGCTGGGACGATGATCAGACATGGTCGCGGTCCTCTTTTTATGGTGTTGGGCTGTGTGGCCGGCGGGGTCCACCGCGCGGCCTGCGTCGGTCAGAGGCCGGCTGGACGCGGCTGCAGCGGTGGATTGACCTCACGCGGAAGCGGGCAGACATAGGGCGTCTTCGACGTCCGCTCGCGGATATCGGCCTTCGCCCGGTCGATCAGTGTGGTGTCGGTCAACGCGTCGATGGCGGTCGCCGCCATGATCTTGGCCGCGTGCACCATGCCCTTGTGCGCTGCTGCCGACTTGCCCTGCGCGACGAGCTGCCACGAATGGCCCGGCGTGCCGATCGCTTGGGTGGCGACCCGCGCTTCCACCGTGGGCACGACCCAGCTCACATCGGCGACGTCGGTCGAGCCGATCATCGGCTCGCCCCTGACGTCGATCGGAACGATGAAGTCGCACAGCGGCGTGTCCTTGCGCATCGGCAGGCCGACCCGCAGGTAGTCGCTATGAATATCCTCGTCGGATAGCGTCTTCTGAATCTCGGCGGCGAACGCCCGGTCGGCGGCGCTGAACGGCACCGGTCCGAGGCGTCGCATCGCGTCATACATGGCCTCTTCCAGCGGCGTGTTACCGAGCTTGTTGGATACCGCGCTTACGACAGACATCGCTACCTTGGTCTCGGTCATCAGCGCCGCGCCCTCGGCAATCTTCTTCACCCGTTCGTTTAGCGCGAACATGCCGGGCAAATCGCGCGAGCGGATGGCATAGCGCACCTTGGCCGAGGCCTGCACCACGTTCGGTGCGATGCCGCCGGAATCGAGCATTGCATAATGAATGCGTGCGTCCGCGGGCATGTGCTCGCGCATGTAATTGACGCCGACATTCATCAGTTCGACCGCGTCGAGCGCCGAGCGGCCAAGATGCGGTGCCGCGGCGGCGTGGCTGGCGCGGCCGGTGAACTGGAAGTCCATGCGGGTATTGGCCAGCGACAGCGCCTCGTCGACCCGCGTCATCGACGCCGGGTGCCAGGTGATGGCAATATCGACGCCCTCGAATTCGCCGGCCCGCACCATGAACGACTTGGCGGCGCCCCCTTCCTCTGCCGGGCAGCCATAGTAGCGCACGCGGCCCTTGGTGCCGGTGGCGGCGAGCCAGTCCTTGATCGCGGTGGCGGCGAGCATCGCCGCCGAGCCGAGCAGGTTGTGGCCGCAGCCATGGCCGTGGCCCCCCGGCACCACCTCCTTACGTTCGGCAAGGCCCGCGACCTGGCTCAGGCCGGGCAGAGCGTCGTATTCACCGAGGATGGCAATGATCGGTCTGCCTTCACCGGCCTCACCCATGACGGCGGTTGGGATGTCCGCGAGATTTTCCTTCACCCGGAAGCCGAGCCCCTTCAGCATCAGGGTATGCTCGGCAACCGACCGATACTCGGTATAGGCAATCTCGGGAATCTCCCAGATCCGATCGGCGAGCGCCTCGAATTCGGGCCGGTGATTGTCGACAAGCTGCCAGATCTGATCGGAATTCTGCATTGTGCTCTCGTTTTTCGATTGGGTTTTTCGGTTGGCGGGGGCCTAGAGCAAGCGCGGCGATCGGCCAATGCCTGATGCCGAGCTGTTCATGGATGCGCGCGATAGCGTCGCAATGAGACTGCGTGGCATTGCCCCCGATCGAAGCCGCGGGGGTGGAACGCCCAGCACGCTGATCGAGAGTGCTGATGCGGAAACCATCGCGGTCGAAGTTGCGAAGCCGGCTCGGTTCCAATCCGGCTCCGGGTCCATCATGCGGGGAAACGGCATCGACTGACAATAAGCAGCCCGTCCCCGGGGGGACCAATGCAATGTTGGTTCGATTCCATGCGCCGATGGAATAGTTTTGCGGCCGACGGTGCCGAAGCGGTAGCAGTTCGCGCTGGACATCCAGTTGCCATGGGCGGCCGCAGGGCGTTGAAATTGTCTCAGCGAACCTCAGTTCGCCAGCGGATCGGGCCGAAACTGGATGTGCACGGCGCGCGGCCTTGAGCCCTTGCCGCCTTCCTTGAGCCAAGGCGTGCGGTCGCCGTTCGTGCTCCACAACCCGCGGCCTTTCCAGCCGGCGTTCGGATCGTCGATACGCCCATCGAAGCCCTTGGCATAGAAGCTGAGCGGATAGGGAATCCGGATCGTGATCATCTTGCCGTCCTTCAACGCCACGAAGCCGTCACCGAGATTGGCGGTGGACATCGGTATGTTCTCGCCAAGTCCGAACGTGTTGTGCTGGTCGACCCAGGTGTAATAGCTCGACTCGGCGCTGTTCTCACCGATACCTTCGAAGCCAGGGCCGGGATACTGATAGATCGTCCAGCCTTCCGGACAATGATTGCCGGTGGCGTTCGGCCCATTGAGCGGGCCTTTGCATTTGTGGCGGTCAAAGCTGCCGAGGTGACCACTCGATAACGACGCCCAGAGCACGCCGTTCTTGTCGATATCGCCGCCGCGGATTCCGAACGCCGGCGCGGGAACATTGAACACTTCCGACAGTCCGGTAGCCGGGTCAAATCGCAAGAACGCCGGCGGCCCGCCGAACACGCCGACGGTGTACCAGATCGAGCCGTCTACCGGTGACGGCATCACCGCGTAAGGTCCCGAACCCGGAACGATCCGCTTGTCCTTGGCTGGATCGAGCGGGGCGTTGGGCTCGACATAATCGTCGCGCTTGCCGTTGCCGTTGGTGTCGAGCACGAACGGCGACCAGCCTTGCGACTTCGCCGCATCGCCGGTTTCGTCGAACATCCTGGTGTTGACCCAACCGGCAACCGGGCCGGTGCCGCTGAGCCACAGGGTGTCATTGGCGTCGTAGCCGAACTGCGGGTGATGGGTGGCAAAGCAGGTGTCGATAAAGCTGTACTTCATCGTCTTGGGATCGAGCATCGCCACTTGGCGCGCCGACTTTTCCAGTGGGAACACCTTGGCCGACGGATGGTCGGAACCTTGTTTGCAGAACGCCGGGTTATCCATGCCGCGCACGGTGGCGGCGAGCCAGAGCCGGCCCTTCTTGTCGAACATGGAGTTGTGGTTGTTCGCTCGGGTATCCCAGAGTTTTTCCTCGCCCCAATAGGCCGACGGCTCCAACGGCTTCACGCTGGCAGCATGTCCGGGACCTAATGACTCCGGCATCTCGGGATCTGCGACCGGCATCTTGAAAAACGACACTTTATTGGTCTTCGGATCCAGGATCGGCATGTTGTCGGTTGAATATTCCGGCGAGCCGTAAAGCGGGCCATAGGCATTGACCGTCGGATTGCGCCGGTCTGACGAGATCAGATCGTGCAGGTATTTGTCGGGCGTCGACCACTCCCAAGAAGTGATCACGATATTGCGTTCGACGCCTTGCGGACGTGGCGGCTTGGCCTTGGGTAGTTCGCCTTTGGCGATGCGGTCGGTCCAATCTCCGAGATATTTAAAGGGGACGCCGCCGAAATTCCCGGCAAGCTGGTTGGTCATCTGCTCGCCGGACTGCCCCGATTGAACGCGCCGCACCCAGGCATCTTCGCCGGAATCGAACTTGCCGAAAGCTGCGGGAATCGTGCGAGTAGATTCCTGGCCGATCTGATGACAACCGATGCAGCCGATGTTCTTCATCTGCTTCAACCAGTCATTCTGCGTAAGCTTTTCGGGAATGTTGCTCTTGCCGCCGAACTCGCTGGCGGGCGGAATTTTCATCATCGCGTACCAGTAGATCGCCGGATAATAATGCGCCGCCGCCGCTTCGTTCGGCGCCGCCACCGCGGTGTGATTAATAAGCTGGCCCGGCTTTGCGGTGAGCTTGGCCGAATCCACCAGACCATAGCCGCGCACCCAGACGCTGTAATTTGCTGTCGGCAGATCGGGTACGAGGTAGCGGCCCTGATCGTCGGTAACAACGATGCGCGCGAACTTGGTCGGCAGGTCGGTGGTTTCGGCAATCACCCAGACCCCAGCTTCGGGGCCTGCCGCGCTCACGACGGTGCCGCCGATCTCGGTGGAGCCGACCGTCACCGTCTGCTGCGCATAAGCTTTGGTGGGGATTGCACTTGGCAGCGCGATCAAGCCGGCACACATCGTCAACCGCGCAAGCGCTTTGGTCACGAACATAGGTCGCCTCCCGGCATGGAACCGGCTCTTTGGCCGGTTTTTCATTTACCACCACTTTAGCAAAGAGGTCGGCAGCGTCCAGTGGCTTCAATCAGCCTTTTGCCGATGTCCGCTTGCCGGGAACAGCCCAACCTTACCACCAGCTCGATGAAATTTTTTCATTGCTGTAGTCATAATGGAGCCTCGGTCGAATTGCGCGCAATGCGCAGCAAAGCGGACACGACTACGTGAACAACTCCGCCCCGGCCACTGCGGCGAGGCCGTAACGCGGGATTCCCCGGATAATAAAGCTTAGTAGACGCGGCGATGCCGCCGATGATCGGGGGGCACTTGCGCGCTGGCAAAATATGGATTGATGACGCACTGGGCGGCGCGGCCCGATGCCGACGCGTTGCACTGAGGTAGCGACGTGTAGCGGCATTCGTAATAGGTGGCCGGTCCGTACTTGTGCAGGCAGACCGGATAAGCCGGATCGTACGTCTGGGCTGCCGCCGGCCCCATTGAGGCCGCCCCGATCGCCAATATCACCAAAGCCAGACTACGCATCAGTACCTCTTTGGGGATTGCCGGCTGCGATCCGGCTGCAATTCCGCCTTGGCGTTAAAGTAAGGATTTTCCGCGCAATAGGCGTCCCGGCCGGAAGCCGTCGCCTGGCACTGCTGGAGGCTGGAAAAACTGCAGTCGCCGCGTCCAGCACCGAAATCACAACCCTTGATGCAGAATGGATAATCCCGCGCCGCAGCCGGTAGCACGCCCGTCGTCGAGGCAGCCGCGCAAACCATCAGCGCCCAAAATGCCCTTTGCATTGCGTCCTCCGTTCCGGCCTTGACCGGCGTTGAGTTCGCAAGCAGACAGGTCTCGTTGTTTCCAGTCAATTCACGTTCGCGCGTTGCGGCGCGCTCTGATAAGCGAAGACATAAAATAGAGTCAGTCTTCACTGATAAGGTTTGAAAAGCTTATCAGTGCATTGGCTCGCGGCGATCTCCGGGAGCAATTTTTCGAGTTTAGGCAAAGTTCAACGAGCGCTAAGCTCCTGATGTGACGTTGCCGACTTCCCGATGGTGTTCCAGTTGTAGAGCATCGGTACCATTTCCCCACGCGCCCAGGTGGCGTTCTGATTGAGGTAGGACGAACTTGCGGGGTGGCCTGACGCACCATGGAATACGATCCATTGGCAGTTATCCCAGGCACCGACGTCGAAGACGTAACGCGAAAGCGCCGAGGACACGGCGCGCCAGCCGTTCTTGGCGGCGTAACCCGACTGCAGGACAGTATCGTTATCGCCCGAGATCGTCGCGCAGTCCTTGTCGAGCATAGCCGCATGCTCCGGGAACGCGGCGGACAATGGGTGTTTCAGCGGCGGTGTATGCAACGCGCCCCAGGTTTCGTTCGGCAACGCAAGCGCTGCGGCAGACAGGGCTTGCTGGAGCAATCCGTTCCACGTTGCGCCGGCCAGCAAGCTTTCGTCGTCGGCGCGTAACAACTGCGGCAGCGTTCCCCAAAACTGGTTTTCCGGCACGATTCCGGGCGTGACCCTTGCAAACGGACTTTCAGCTGCCCTTTGAAGGCCGATTGTTTTCACCGCGAGCTTCGTCAATTCAAAACGCAGCACCGCATATGCGACGGCGGCCCGGGAATCGTCCTTCATTTCACCGTTCCAACCGAGGATGAGGCGGTGAAGTTCCTCCGCCGCCGCAGGCGGTGTTACCAGGCGCAATCGCTCGCGAATTTCAGTACCGGGAATGCTGATCATATCACGATGGATCGACGCCATTTGCTCAGGCGCGGCTTTGCCGATTTGATCGAGTCGCTGCAAAATGCGGCGCGACCGGTGGGGCGGCATCGTGTCCGTTGAGATGTAAGGCTCGCGTTCGCCCGGGACGATCCGGTTGTTTGCCGTGACGATCTTGCCGCTCGGCGGGTCGATAACGCTGGGCATGTCATCATACGAAACCATGCCGTTCCACTCATACTCTCCGGACCAGCCGGGTACGGGAAGCCAGCCATTGGCGCGTGGGCGCGACGGCACCAATGCGCGAACGTGATGCCCGATACGGCCATGAATGTCGCCGGCAACAACATTGTGGTCCATCAGCCCGAAACCTCTTGTCGCTTCGAACAGCTGTGCGACCGACCCGGCGCGCAGCATCGGCAGCATGCAATCAAACGATTTATCCGGCACGGCAAACTGCACCGAGCGCAACGCGATGGCTTTTCCATCTGCGGGATTTCCTGCGATGACCGGTCCGTGCCGGGTTTCCGTCACGAGTATGCGGGTGTCGTCGGCATCCCGAACCTTGATGGTTTCCCGACGTTGGGTTGTCGGCAGCTGTTCTCCCTTGAAGGAATAGTGCGTGCCGTTGTTACTGAAGCGTTCGACGTAGAGATCGTGGATATCGACAAAAGCGTGCGTCACTCCCCATGCCACGTTCTCGGTATGGCCGAAGTGCGGAAAACCGGGCACGCCGGGAACCGTCAGCCCGATGACGTCGAAGTCTTCGCAGGCGACATGAGCCTGGGCATACATGTTCGGCATTTCGAGCTGACGGTGCGGGTCGCCGGCGACGATCGGCCGTCCAGTCGAGGTATGTTGACCGGACAACGCCCAATTGTTGCTGCCTCCGGCAAGCTCCGCGCCGATCGCGTCGGGATATATGTCCAGTAAAGCGGTCAGGCCAGGCTTCAAGTCACGCAAGGCGGCCGCGAGGCGTTTGCCTTCCGCGCCGCTCGGCATGCAGAGAAAATCGTCACCGCCGTCGTCGAACCGCAATTTGTCGATCTTGTCGGGGCCGATGATCGGCAGCGCCGCGGCCCGCCACAGTTTCCACCACACCGACCCCATCAAAAAACCGATCTGACGCATCGCGGCAATGGAGTGCCACGGTTCCCACCGTTCGGGGGACGTATTCAAAATCCTGTATTCGATGGGCCAGCGACCGAGTGAAACGAACGCGTTGACGCCGCGGGCATAGGATTCCAGCATCGCTTGGGTCTCATCGGAGAGCAGCGCGAAGTCCCTGCGCGATGCAGTAGCCGCATCCATTTGCCGCGCGATAATGTCGGCGGGCAGGACGCGTACGCCAAGCCACTCGGCATAGCGTCCGGTCGCGCGCCGCAGCAACGCTTCCATTTGCCAGAGCCGGTCCTGGGCATGTGCGAAGCCAAGTCCCGCAAACGCGTCCTTGAAGGACCCGGCCTTGATGTGCGGGATGCCCCAGCTATCGCGCCATAAATCGACCTTGCCTGAAAGCCCCGGGATGGCAGCAGCAGCTTTGAAATCCGGAAGATGTGCGGCGGGATCGATTGGAGTTGATGATGCGGCCATGTTTCGTCCTGTTGAGCTTATTGCTTGTGCGGCTACGCCAGATGGCAGGCGACCATCCGCCCGGGTTCGACTTCGCGCGGGATCGGCGGTTCGATGCGACAATGTTCGGTTGCCAACGGACAGCGTGCGCTGAACGTGCAGCCGGGCGGGGGATCGAGAATGCTCGGGATTTCGCCGGCGAGAGCGGGCTTGCGTTCGCGTTCCGGATCGGGCCGCGGAACCGCGTCCAGGAGCGCGCGCGTATAGGGATGCCTGGGATGGCGGTAGATGTCACCCTTCGGTCCCTGCTCGATGATGCTGCCAGCATACATGACGGCGACGCGCTTGGCGATGCTGCGCACCACCGCGAGGTCGTGTGCGATGAACAGGTAGCTCAGCCCGAAACGATCCTGAAGATCCAGCAGCAGGTTGACGATCTGAGCCTGCATCGAAACGTCGAGTGCGGACACCGGCTCGTCGCAAACGATGAATTCCGGTTGCAGGGCGAGGGCGCGCGCAATGCCGATCCGCTGGCGTTGGCCGCCGGAGAATTCGTGCGGGTAGCGGTCTGCGCAAGAACGCGGAAGTCCGACTGTTTCAAGTAACTCCGCGATCCGATCCGCACGGTCCTTGCGCGTCATCCCGCCGGTGATATCGAGCGGCTCCGCAATGCAATCGTCAACGCGCATGCGTGGGTTCAGCGAACCATATGGATCCTGAAACACGAACTGAACCCGGCGTCGGACGGATGAAATGTGCTTTTCGCCCGCCTTGCCATCGATCCGTTCGCCGAACAGGGTGACGCTGCCGCTCGTGACAGGGATCAATCCGACGAGCAATCGCCCAATGGTCGATTTCCCCGAACCGGATTCGCCAACCAGGCCCAATGTCTCACCGTCGCCAATTTCGAAGCTGACGCGATTGACCGCACGAAGCAGCAATTTCTCGCCTCTATCGCCCCGTACCGGAAAGAGCTTGACGAGGTCCTGGACAGATATGACGGGGGCAGCGCTCATGAGGTGGCGACCCGTGGAGGGCAGCGGGCGAAGCGAGACGCACCTGCGGGCAGCAATGCGGGGGCTTCCACACGGCACTGTGGGACTACGATCGCGCACCGCGGGCTATAGCGGCATCCCGGGATGGCCTGCGTAGGATCTGGAATGCTGCCCTTGATGGTCGGCAGTCTGTCGACATCAATATCCAGTTTTGGAATGGCGGCGAGCAGACCCTCGGTGTAGGGGTGAAGCGGCTTGCGAAACAGCTCGGACACCCCGGAGGTTTCGACCACGCGGCCCGCATACATCACGATCACGCGCCGCGCGAATTCGGCGATCACTCCCATGTCGTGGGAAATAAGCACGACCGACATGCCGAGGCTCGATTGGAGATCACGCAGGAGATCGAGGATCTGGGCCTGGATGGTGACATCAAGCGCCGTCGTCGGCTCGTCGGCGATCAATAGGCGAGGCTGGCAAGCGATGGCGATCGCAATCATGACACGCTGGCGCATGCCACCCGAGAGACGGTGAGGATACTCATCGACGCGGCGCCGCGCGTCCGGGATACGAACCAGCTCGAGCAGTTCGATGGCGCGCTGCCGTGATGTCCTGGCATCAAGCTGCTGGTGGATGCGCAGTGTTTCGCCGATCTGGTCGGCAATCGTCAGAACCGGATTGAGCGACGACATCGGGTCCTGGAAGATCATCGCGATTTCCCGGCCACGGATCGCGCGGAGCGCGCGCGGCGTCATCGTGAGCATATCCTTGCCGGAATAGAGGATCCGTCCGGTCGGGCGTGTCGTCGAGGGCGCATGGAGGCGAAGAATCGACAATGCCGTCACGCTCTTTCCGCTGCCGGATTCGCCGACGATGCCGAGCGTTTCACCTTGCGCGAGGGCGAGACTGACATCGTCGACGGCGGTGAACCAGCCGCCTTCGCCACGAAACTGAACCGTCAAATTGTTGATTTCGAGCAGATTGCTCATGTCTCGACTTTCAGGCGCGGATCAAGGGTGTCGCGCAAGCCGTCGCCCAGCAAATTCATGCCGAGCGTGGCAAGGCTTATGGCAACGCCCGGAAATAACATGATCCACCAGGCGTAGACGGCATGGTCACGTCCCTCGGCGATGATGTTGCCCCAAGTCGGAGTCGGTGGTGAGGGCCCCACGCCGAGAAAGCTGAGGGCTGCTTCCGCTAGGATCGCATAGGCGAACACGAAGGTTGACTGAACCAGCAGCGGGCCCATGGCGTTCGGAAGCAGGTGCCGTCGCATGATGCGGAAGTTCGAAGCACCCGCGACACGCGCTGCTTCGATGAATTCAAGCTCGCGCGTCACCAAAGCCGACGCGCGTACGATGCGGGCGGTTCGGGGAATGTAGGCCACCGACAAGGCGATGATGACGCTTGACGTGAACGGGCCAAGCACAGCGGTCAGGCCGATAGCCAGAAGGATCGCCGGCAGCGCCATCAACGCGTCCATCAAACGCATCAGCAGCGCGTCGAATTTCCGATATTGCGCCGACAGCACGCCGAGCGGGGCGCCGATCAGGCCTGACAGCAAGGCGGTCGATAATCCGATCCAGAGCGAAAGGCGTGCGCCGTAGACGACGCGCGTAAAAATATCGCGCCCGAACTGATCGGTTCCGAAGGGAAACGCGGCTTGCGGAGCACGAAACCGCAGGCGGACACGCATCGCAACCGGATCGTATTGGGTAATCATCGGCGCCAGGATGGCCGCCGCGACCATGACCAAAATAATGAAAAAGCCTATTCGAAACGAGCGGTGTCGCGCGAGCTTTCGCAGCAGCCGAAATCGCTGCTTTGATTTTAGCTGCCCCTCCGGCGCGGCATATGTCATCGTCGATGTGTCAGCCAAAGCGTACCCGCGGATCGACGGTCATGTAAATGATGTCGACCAGAATGTTGATCACCACGAAGGAAAAGCCGAAGATCAGCATCGTTCCCTGCACGAGCGGGTAGTCGCGGGCGAGAATTCCCTGAACGATCAGCCGGCCGATCCCGGGCAGCGCAAAAACCTGCTCGACGACCACCGAGCCGCCAATCAGGAGACTCAGAATGATTCCGCTGACGGTCACGACCGGAATCAGCGTATTGCGGAACGCGTGCTTTGAGATCGTCTTCCATTCGTCGACGCCCTTGGCGCGCGCGGTACGTATGAAGTCCTGATCGAGAACGTCGAGCATCGCAGAGCGCGTGATGCGCGCGAGAAAGCCAATCTGAAAAAGCGCGAGTACGATCGCAGGCTGGATCAGCGCAGACAGCCACGGCCAGAGACCTTGCGAGATGGGAGTGTATCCCGCAGGCGGAAGCCAGCCGAGCGTGACGCTAAAGAAAATGACGGAAAGGATGCCAAGCCAGAAGCTCGGCATCGAAACACCGACCAGCGCCGACATCATCACAAGAGAGTCGACCCAGGTATTGCGCCAATAGGCGGCGAGCACACCCAGTGTAATTCCGAACGGGATGGTGATCGTCAACGACAGGAAAGACAGCGACAGTGTAACCGGCAGCCGCTCGACAACGGCGCTCAATACGCTTTGGTTGAGAATAAGCGACTTTCCAAAGTCGCCCTGCGCGAGACGGCCGAACCAGGCTCCCAGCTGCTCAAGCACCGGACGATCCAGTCCCAGCTGCTGCCGGATTCGCTCGATAGCCTCAGGGGTGGCTTCGCTGCCGGCGATCGCGACTGCGGGATCGCCGGGTAACAGATGAAGCAGGGTAAACACCAGAACGGCGAAAATGACGACAACCGGAATGGCCTGCAATAATCGTAAAGCCACGCCACGAAGCATCTGCGTTCCCGTTAAATCAAGTGGTCTACGGCGCTCATTTGAGCCAGGTGTTCCAGAACCGCAAATAGAAATACGGCTTCAGCCCCTGCACCCGCGTGTTGTAGCCGCGCAGCGAACCTGTATCGGCGACCTTGATCAAATAGCCCTGGTCGAGCACGCGTTTTTCGATGTCGAACCAGGCGATCTTCCGCGCCTGTTGATCGATGGACTTATACAGCCTGTCGAATGCCGCATCCATCGGCGGATCCTTGTCGATGTGCGGGAAAGTGTAGATCGTGCTCTTCCATTGTTGCGGCCCCAGCAGAGGGGGCGAGCAGAAGCTCGTTGTCGAAACGTTCCAGTTGCCGGTGCCGCGCTGCAGATTGTTGGAGTTGCTCATCCAGTCGATCACTTGCACGTCGGCGTTGATGCCCGCCTCCTTCAACTGCTCGGAAAGCACGAGAATGGAATCGCGCATATACGGGTAGTTCGAGTTGGTCTGCAGGATCAGTTTCTCTCCATTATATCCCGCCTGCTTCAACAGCTCCTTGGCTTTTGCCGGGCTCTTCTGATCGTAGAATGTCGTGGCCATCTCGCCGGCATAATACGGGCTCGCCGGATAAAGCAATGAAGGATTGCGTTGCGACAAAATGCCGGTTGCACCGGTGATGTCGTCGACATTGACGACCTCGCGAATGGCCTGCCGGATCAGGGGATTGGCGGTAGAGCCGTTGGCTGCGTGAATGACAAAGTATTGCTGGCAGTAGGGAAACGTCTTCAGCGTCGTCAGTTCGGCGTTGCCATCAAGCCGCTTTGCCAGATCGAGCGTGAGGTCCGCAATGGCGTCGACTTTTTTGGTCTGCAGCGCCGCCAGCCGGGCGTTGGCTTCCGGAATGAACATGTAGCGGATGGAATCGACATAGACCATCTTCTTCCCCGCGAAGCCATCGGGCCCGCTGGCGGTTTCGTCCGGCACATAGTTTTCGTTGCGGAGCAGGACGAGATGACTGTCCTTCTGCCATTCGCCAAGCTTAAACGGACCCGTTCCGATGATCTCCACTTCGCGTGCGGGCTTGTCCTTCTGATCGGCCGGCAGCACGACCAGCGGATAGGTCGAGCTTTTAAGCAGGTCAACAAACACGGCGTTGGTGCTCTTGAGATGCACGACGAACGTATACGGATCGGGCGTCTCGTATTTTTCAACGTCCGCGAGAAGCGATGCATTAGTCGAGACTTTTGCAAAGCGTTGAAACGAGGCCAGCACGTCCGCGGAAGTCATCTCCTGACCGGTGCTGAACTTCACGCCCTTGCGGAGAATGAAGGTGAAGGTCTTTGCTTCGTTGCTGGTCTCGACATTGGACGCCAGCATTGGCCTCGCGTTGTAGTTCTCGTCCATTGCCACCAGGGTTTCGAAAATTCCATGCGCGATTTCGAGTTCGACGAGGCTGCCGGCCATATAGGGGTCGAGCGATGCCGGGCCCGCGACGGTCGAGTAGGTGATCTGGCCGCCCTTGTTCTGGGCTTGCGAACTCGTCGCTCCGGCCATTACCCCGGCGATGACAATCGAAATCGACAGAGTTAGCTTCAGCGCCCGCAACGACATGGCATCATCTCCGTGGTGCCGCTGATTTCGCACGCTCGCGAAACAGTCGAAGCGCCTCGATTGTCTTTTGTTATGTATGCTGTATCAATCGTATTATGGAGTTTGTGGCCTCGTCAACGGGCGAGGAATCTCCTGCAGTCTCGCTACTATCTCGTGCAACGATAACGCGCATCACTCCAGACAGATCGCGCCTGTTCTTGATCCCGTATTGCTCGGACAGGCGATTATAGAGCTCGTTCCTGCTGAAAGGAGTTGAGAAGAGTCATGTCCAATCAGACCGCAGTGCCATCGGAAACCCGATCAGTAGACGCCACCTTGCGCGAGCGTGCGCAAAGGGTCGTACCCGGCGGGATGTGGGGGCATCTGAATGCCGCGCGATTGCCGGAAGGCTATCCGCAATTTTTTGCTTCGGCGGAAGGCTGCCGTATCCGCGATGTCGATGGCCGTGAATACATCGATTTCATGTGCAGCTGGGGACCGATCCTGCTCGGACACAAGCATCCCGAAGTCCAGGCGGCTGCCGACGCGCAGGCGGCGCGCGGCGATTGCCTGAACGGACCAGGCGAGGTGATGGTGGAGCTTGCCGAGGATCTGGTCGGGATGGTGCCGCATGCCGATTGGGCGATGTTCCAGAAAAATGGCGGCGATGCCACCACCGCGTGCGTGACGATTGCCCGTGCCGGCACCGGACGCCGCAAGATTCTGGTTGCAAAAGGCAGCTACCACGGCGCGCTGCCCTGGTGTTCGCCGTCCGTCGCTGGCGTGACGACGGAGGACCGCGCTCATTTGTTGCAGTTCGAATATAACGATGCGGAGAGTCTGCGAGCCGCGGTAGCCGAAGCCGGTAAGGATCTGGCGGCTATTCTGGTGACGGCGTTCCGTCATGACCTTGGTCGCGATCTTGAATTGCCGATCGCCGAATTCGCGCAGGCTGTTCGCCTTGCCTGTGACAACGCCGATGCGGCGCTGATCATCGACGAAGTCCGCGCGGGCGTGAGGCTTGACACGCGCGGCACTTGGGAGGCGCTTGGCGTTCGTCCCGATCTCTGCGCATGGAGCAAGGCGATCGCCAACGGCTATGCGCTCGCCGCGGTGACCGGCAACGACCGCTTCCGCGACCCTGCAACGCGGATTTTCGTGACCGGATCGTTCTGGTGCAGCGCGGTGGCCATGGCTGCGGCGCGAGCCACCCTGCGTATTGCACGCGAAACGAACGTTCCCGCGCGCATTCAGGCGACGGGCATGATGCTGCGCAACGGTCTGGCGTCGCTTGCCCGGCAGCATGACATCAGCGTCCGCCAAAGTGGCCCGCCACAAATGCCGCTGATGTTGTTCGATGATGATCCTGAATTCCGGAAAGGCCGGGCATTTTGTGCCGCCGCGCTTCGTCACGGCGCGTTCTTTCATCCCGCGCACAACATGTTTCTGTCGGCGGCGCATCAATCGTCAGATATCGAGCGGGCGCTCGACGCGGCCTCGCACGGCTTCAAAGCCGCGCGTGAACTTGGCGTCAACAACCGGTGATGTCCGTTCCAATTGCCCCGGTTCGTTTGGGACTGAGCAGGCAGGCGAGGCCTTGCGCCAGATCGGGAGTTTCCGTTGCGTAATTTCTTTCTGCCGGGGCGGTCTCCGGTGTATGCGGCGCACGCTGCGGCTGCCACGTCTCATCCGCTTTCGACATTTGTCGCTATAGATATATTGCGTTCGGGTGGTAACGCGGTCGATGCGGGGGTAGCGGCTGCTGCGATTCAATGCGTCGCCGATCCCTTGATGACCGGCATCGGTGGCGATTGCTTTGCGTTGCTTGCATCGAAGGGCCGGGCTGTTCCCGTCGCGCTTAACGGATCGGGGCGCGCCCCTGCCGCCGCGCATGCCGAATGGTATCGGGAGCGCGGCATCGACATCACGCAATATTCCCCGCATGCGGTGATGGTTCCCGGCGCCATCGGAGCGTGGGCGCGACTGGTCGAAGACCATGGGACGCGTAGCCTCGACGAACTGCTGCAGCCTGCCATCCATCTTGCCGAAGACGGCTATGTCATTCAGTCGCGCGTCGCATGGGATTGGTTTCGCAATCAAAGGATCGCGGCGTCTGATTCCGACACCGCCGCTGCGTATCTGGTGGATGGCCGGCCGCCGGGTGCCGGGGAGCGAATGCGTCATCCCAGATTAGCCGCGACATTGCGCGCGATCGGGAAGTCCGGACCAGCGGCTTTTTATGAGGGCGCAATTGCCAATGATATGGTAACCAAGCTTCGGTCGCTGGGCGGACTGCACACGCTGGATGATTTCGCAAATGCGCGGCCGGACTACGTCGAGCCGATTTCGACGAATTATCGTGGCTACGACGTCTTCGAATGTCCACCCAACGGGCAGGGGCTTGCCGCCTTGATGATGCTTAACGTGCTTTCCGGCTACGATGTCGGCGGCATGACCGATGCCGATCGCATTCACGTCTTTGCCGAAGCCAGCAAGCAGACGCATTTACACAGGAACAAGCTGTTCGGCGACCCTTCGATCGAGAATGTTCCCGTCGATGATCTCCTGTCGGCCGATTGGCACCGGCGTGCACGGGCTCAGATCGATCTCGCGCGTGCGCGGCCGCCGGTGTTCTGGCCGCCAAAGCCACATAAAGATACAATCTATCTTTGCGTCGTCGACGCGGAAGGTAACGCATTGTCGCTGATCAACTCGCTGTTCGAGCCGTTCGGGAGCGGCATTCTGGCACCCGGCAGTGGCGTGATGTTCAACAATCGCGGGTATTCATTCAACCTCGAAGAGGGGCATCCGAACTGTATCGCGCCGCGCAAGCGGCCGATGAACACCATTATCCCGGGAATGCTGATGCGTGAGGGCCAAATGGTGGCGCCGTTTGGCGTCATGGGTGGTCACTACCAGGCCATGGGCCACGTGGAATTGCTGACCGGAATCATCGATCGGAGGCTCGACGTGCAGGAAGCGCTCAATGCGCCACGAAGCTTCGCGCATGACGATGTCCTCGAACTCGAGCCGCTGTTCTCCCCCGAACTCGAGACCGAACTGCAGCGTCGTGGCCATCAGATCGCGCGCCCCATCGTTCCACTCGGTTGCGGCCAGATCATTTGGGCAGATCGGCAAAACGGGACGCTGATCGCAGGCTCGGACTATCGCAAGGACGGCAACGCCGCAGGCTTTTGAGAAGCCCATCGCGGCGAACCTGGACGCGCCAGTTTCCAGAACGTAATTGAGTGAAGGTCGCCATGCGTGTGCGCCCGGACTTTCGTGTGCTCCGGGAGGTCTAAGCGAGTACAAACGTGTGCAATTTCGTCTAGTTTGGAGTGCAGACGTTCGTGGTTCATCCCATTAAGATCATAAGGTAAACGATTGAAATATAAAAGCTATCGCTTTTCCGTCAAGACAACGGAATCACGCTTCTAATAATTCTGGAGGCGCGAATGAACTGGACGGCGGCGCAGCTTACGGCAAATTGTCTCTGAGAAAGATTTCGATGCGGATGCGCTCCTGATCGGGATTGATCGATTCGCCTAAGCAATGGGCAAGCAGGATTCTGGCCGCGGAGCGGGCTTCGTGCCCGGGATCCTGATTGATGATAGCGTCGACCACGCCGCCGAGCAGAAATCGTCTGGTATCGGCGGTCAATTCATGCGCGATCCAGACGATATCCTGCGCTCGGCCCGACGCTTCAAGCGCTCCTGCGATGCCCTCGTTGCCGGCACCTGCATTGTAGAGGCCAATCAGATCGGAGTGTTCGCCGAGCATGGCCGAGGTCAGCGCGCGATTCTGTTCGCTGTTGTCGCGCCCCTCGCGCGCCGGTAGCGCCACCAGATTGGGATATTCGCCGGACAGAACCTGATAAAATCCGAAATGCCGTTCTGCATGGTCGCGCAGCGACATCGAGCCGACAATCACCCCGACCTTGCCTTTCCTGCCGCCGAGGAAGCGTCCCATCAGCGAGGCCGCGGTGCGGCCGGCGGCGGGATTGTCGACGCCGACATAGTGCGCCCGTCGGGAGGAGGGTGCATCCGATACCAGCGTGACGACATGAACACCGCGCGCGACGAGGTCGTCGATCGCTGCCCTGACCCTGGTATGATCGAGCGCGACGGTCGCAACGCCATGATAGCTTGGCGAAAGCCGTTCAAGCGCCGAAGCGAGCGCAGTCGGATCGAACACATCGACATGCATGACGTCGATATAGCCGTTCTGGCTTGCCAGCCAATCGGACGTGCGCTCGACCTGCACCGACAGGTTGGACATGAAGCTGTTGGCGTTGGAGGGCAGGATGAAGGCGAAACGGAAGCTCTCGTTGCGGGCGAGCCGCATGGCGGCGGCATTGGCCCGGTAACCGAGCTTGGCGATCGCCAGTTCGACGCGGGCGATGGTCTGCCCGCGCACGCCCTCGCGCTGGTTGACGACGCGGTCGGCGGTGGCCAGCGACACACCGGCTTCGCGGGCGACATCTTCAAGCGTCGCCCTCCGGCCCGGTATTCGCTCGCCATCCGCGCTCATCGCGCCGCCCAAAGCATGCCGCGGGTCATCAGGGTTCTGATTTCGGGGACATCGAGTTCATAGGCCCGATGCCCGAGCGACGAATAGAATACGCGCCCCTGGCCGAAACGCTTTTTCCACACCACCGGCATCACGACGCCATCGACCCAGGGAGCGTGACCGGCGTTGAAGGTCGTCGTTGCCAGCACCTCGATGGCGGGGTCGACATGCATGTAATATTGCTCGGAACGGTGTTCGAAACTGTCGATGCCGGCCATCACGGGATCATCGGGCCTGGTCACGTCGACCTTGTAGTCGATGATGTTGCCGGGATGGGCCACCCATTGCCCGCCGCACATGAACTGATAGTCGACGTTGTCGCGGAACGCGTCGCACATGCCGCCATGATGTCCGGCAAGGCCGACGCCGCTCTTGACCGCGTCGCACAGCGCCAGCGCCTCCGGCTTCTCGATCTTCGACATGGTGTAGATCGGAATGATCAGCGAGAGGTTCTTGAGGGCCGGATCGAGGAAGGCCTCGGTTGTGGTTTCGATCCTGACCCCGAAGCCTTCGGCTTTCAGCCAACCTCGTATCATCGAGGCGCACAGATCCGGATCGTGTCCCGGCCAGCCGCCCCATACGATCATCGCCTCGCGCATTTTCAGCATCCTTTGCCTAATTGATTTGGCCGGTAGCAAGTCCCGGCGGTATCATGGCCGGACGTTCGACGGTGGTTTCGAGTTTTATGCGGCGTCCCTGGTCCGATGATATCTGAAACGCCTCCATGGCCTCCAGCACATGCAGCGCCAGCGCGCCGCTGGCGCGGTGCGGCCGGTTGCCGACAATGGCCGCCGCCATGTCGGCGACGCCGATGGAGCGGAATTCGCCTTCGGTGTTGCCGTGGGTATGGGGTTGTGGCTGCCATTCGCCACCGGTCTTGGCGAGGCTGACCTCGCCGCCGAAACGGTTGGGATCGGGCACCAGCAGGCTGCCGGCGGTGCCGTAGATTTCGATCGGCAGGTGGCTGTGCTTCGGCACATCGAAACTCATGGTGATGGCAATCACCGCACCCGAGACGAATTCGAGCGTGCCGGTAACGTGAGTGGCGACCTCCACCGGAATCATCGTGCCGTTGAGGGGCTCGCTGGTGATCAACCGCTCCAGACGGGGTTTTGTCGCCGCGCCCATCACCGAGGCGATCGGACCGAGCAGCTGAACCAGGTCGGTGATGTAATAGGGGCCCATGTCGAGCATCGGGCCGCCGCCGCGAAGATAATAGAAGCCGGGCGCCGGATGCCAGCGTTCGTGGCCGGGGCACATGAAGAAGGCGGTGCCGCCGACCGGCGTGCCGATCGCCCCGTCGTCGATCAGCTTGCGCGCGGTCTGGTGCCCGCCGCCGAGGAAGGTGTCCGGCGCGCAGCCAACGCGCAGATTTTTCTCGGCGGCGAGATCCATCACCTTGCGCGCCTCGGCGACATTGACGCCGAGCGGCTTTTCCGAATGGACATGCTTGCCGGCGTTCAGAACCGCGAGGCTGACATCAGTATGGGCCAGCGGCACCGTCAGGTTGACGACGATTTCGACGTCATCGCGTTTCAGCATCTGGTCGACCCGCATGCCGGGAACGCCGAATTCTTTTGCGCGCTGCTCGGCCGCCGCCGACCGCATATCGGCGACCGCGCGCAGTTCGATATTCGAAAACTGCTTCATGGCCGTCAGGTAGGCCTTGCTGATGACGCCGCAGCCGATGACGCCGATGCCGACTTTTCTCATGAAGACTCCGCTTCGATCCGTTTGAGTTTGGTTGGTGTGAAAGCTCAGCCCTTGACCGCTCCCGCCGTTAGTCCGGCGACGATGTGTTTTTGCGCGAACAGAAACAGGATGATGGTCGGCAGGATCGTCAGCGTGACGAACGCCAGGATCAGGTGCCATTCCGACGAATATTCGCCCTGATAGACCATGATGCCGAGTGGCCAGGGATAGAGGTCGTCGCTGTTCAGCATGATCAACGGGATCAAATACGAGTTCCAGCTGTTGACGAAAACGATGGTGCCGACGGTCGCGAGAATCGGGCGCGACAGCGGCAGCGTCACATAGCGGAAAAACTCGATATAGCTGCAGCCGTCGATTCGGGCTGCTTCGAGAAGTTCATACGGAATGTCCTTGAAGAAACGCCGCAGCAACAGGATGCTCATCGCCAGCGCAAACGCCACCTGCGGCAGTACGACGCCGAAATAGGAGTCGAGCAACCCGAGATCGCGCACCTTGATGAACAAAGGCAGGATGGCGGTCGCCGCCGGAAACAACAGGCCCATGGTGATATAGCTCATCAGCATGGCGCTGCCGAAAAACTTGATTTGCGCGAACACGAAAGCGGCCATCGATGCGGCGATCAGCGTCAGCACCACGGTCATGGTCGAAATGATCAGCGAATTGCCGAGCAGCTGCCAGTACCGTTTCGACCATAGAATTCCGCCGTAGTTTTCCCATTCCCACACCTGCGGCAGGCCGAACGGATTGGTGCGCAATTCGCCGAGCGATTTGAAGCCACCAAGCACGGTTGCCACCAACGGCGTCCCGACGAAAACCACCACGACCGCCAGGAACAGCGCCTTGTACAGGGCGGCCAGGTCGAAACCCCGGTCAGAAAATGTTGCCTGCTCACTCATCGTGCATGAACCAGCGTTTGTAGGTGAAGGCGAAGGTGACACAGATGCAGAACAGGATGACGCCGACGGCGCTGCCGAAGCCGACGCGCATCCGCATCACGCCGAAGGTGTAGAGAAAACTCACCATGGTATGCGAGGAATCCGCCGGACCGCCGCGCGTCAGCGGCATGATCAGATCGAACAGCTGCAGCGAGCCGACGATGGCAAAGAACGCCGAGAGGCGAATGGTGGGGTAAAGCAGCGGAATCACGATGTAGCGCAGGTTCTGCCAGCGCGTAGCCCCATCGATTTGTCCCGCTTCGACCAAATTGCGGTCCATGCCCTGCAAGGTGGCGATGAACAGCATCATGTGAAAACCGAAATACTTCCACACGATCACGATCAGGATCGCGAGCATCGAGGTCTGCGGGCTGGCGAGCAGATGCGGCGCCTGGGCGCCGAATGCCCTGAAGATCGCGGCGAGCAGGCCGTAGTCGCCGTCATAGACGAAGCTGAAGATCAGGCCGGTGGCGATTTCAGCCAGGATATAGGGCATGAAGAACAGCATGCGCAGTGCCACCGCGCCGCGAAACTTCTCCGCCAGGATCAGAGCCAGCGACAGCGCCAGCGGCAACTGGATCGACAGCGACACCACGATGATCAGGATGTTGTTGCGGAAGGCGAGGCCGAAGGCGCGGTTGTCGAACACGAACCGGTAATTGTCGAAGCCGATCCAGTTCTTCGGGCTGCCGAAGCCGTTCCAGTTGAAGCCGCTGTACCAGGCGGCTTCGACCACCGGCATCATGACGAACAGCGTGAACAGCAACAGCGCCGGCGGCAGGAACAACAGCGCCGTTGCAAGCTTTCCGGAGTCGAACGGCCGATGGGCAGTGAGCGCGCTCATGGATATTCCCATCGCCTTGTGATTGGCAACCAACATCATGCCACGGCCGGATGCAGGGCTGAGGAAATCCGCAACCTGTTTCTTTAGTTGCCCTGCCTGTAGGCGTCCTGGATCGCCTTGGCGGCTGCTTCAGGCGTCATGCTTCCGCCGGCGATTTCGGCGGTGACGTCATTGACCACGCGTCCAACGGAGGGGCCGAGGCTCTGATCGTAGAAGTTTTGATGATATTTTGATCGTGCCAGGTTCTGCGCGACGGTTTGCATCAGCGGATTGGCGAGCCCTTCGCTTGCGCCCCTGTAAACCGGAATCAGAAAGTTGCCGGCAGCGAGACGTTTCTGCACCTCCAGCGAGACGAAGTATTTCAGGAACTCGACCGCCTGTTTCGGCGCGCCCTTGGTGACCAGCCAGCCGTTGATACCGCCCAGCGTGTCGGTCGGGTCGCCATTTCCACCGGAAACCGTCGGGAAATCGAACCAGCCAAGGGTTTCGTCGCTGAGGCCCTTTTTATCGGCGGCAAGCGCGCGCTGCTGGTGATAGGCGGTGCTGATCGCCAGCGTCATCGCTGCCTTGCCGTCGCCGAAGGCGCCGACCGCTTGCGGATTCTTGAAGCCGAGGAAGCCATTTTGGAACGGCTGAAGATCGACCAACTGCTTGAACAGCTGCCCCGATTTGATGAAGGTCTCGCCCTCGAAGCCGCCGTTCTCGCCGCGCAGCGCCGCCTCGAAGGCCGGTTTGCCGCCGACGCGGACCGCAAGGTTGGTCCAGTAGAAATGGATCGGCCATTTGTCCGCGCCGCCGACCATCAGCGGTGTTACTCCGGCCGCCTTGAGCTTCTTGACCGCATCGAGCAGATTGTCCCAGGTCTTGATCCCGGCGCCGTCGATACCGGCCTTCGCCATCAATTCCTTGTTGTAGAAAAAACCGACCTGCGACTGCGCATAGGGGATGCCGTAAATCTTGCCGTCAAAGGTGAAAGCATTGACCGCGGCCGGCGCCAGATTGTCCTTGTAGCCCGATATCGGTACGGCGATGTCCTCAAGCACGCCGGCATCGATCTGCGATTTCAAAACCCCACCGGCCCAGCTGTAAATGATGTGAGGCCGATCTTTCGATTGCAGCATGCTTGGCAGTTTGGCCTTGTAAGCCTCGTTCTCGAGGAACTGCATCTCAATTTTGACGCCGGGATTTTTGGCCTCGAAGTCGCGTGCGACTTCCTCCCAGATTTTCACCTGGTTCGGGTTGACCTCAAGATGAAGCCACTTGACCGATGTTTGCGCCGCGGCTGCCCCGGCCGTCAGCAGCAGCCCGACCGCCGCCATCGCGGCCCGCCCGGGTATCCTCATGTTGGCCTCCCAGAGATCGTTTTTGACGCCGCCTAAACTCTATCTCCGGATATTGAGGTGCGCAACTCATATTTTGACGTATTTAGTCAGCCGCTGTGTGGTAGGGATGGCGGCGTAGGGCCACCGCCAGGGAGTGAAAAAATCATGACCACTGTTCAGTCGACTGGGGCGATTTATCCGGATCTCGCCAACAAGACCGTACTTGTCACCGGTGGTGGCAGCGGCATCGGCGAAGCTATCGTCCGGCGCTTCGCAGCGCAGGGTTCGAACACGGCCTTCATCGATATCAAGGAAATCGAGTCCCGGGCGCTTGTGAAAGAACTGGCGTCGCAGGGCCATCGGATTCATTTCGAGCCCGCCGACCTCACCAACATCGCCGCGCTGCGTTCCGCGATCAACAAGATCCGCGGCGTGTTTGGCGGGGTCCAGATTCTCATCAACAATGCGGCGCATGATGAGCGCCATGCGACGCTCGAGGTGACGCCGGAATATTGGGACGACCGGATTGCCGTCAATCTGAAGCACCAGTTTTTCGCGGCGCAAGCCGTGCTCCCCGACATGATCGAGGCGAAGGCCGGCTCGATCGTCAATTTCGGTTCGACCTCGTGGATGATTGGGCAGGGCGGTATGGCGGCCTACACGGCGGCGAAGTCCGGCGTACTCGGGCTCACCCGGTCGCTGGCGCGCGATTTCGGTCCCTACAACATCCGGGTCAACGCCATCGCACCGGGCTGGATCATGACGCAGCGGCAGCTCGATCTCTGGCTCAATCCGGAAAGCGAGAAGGAGTTGATGCAGCGGCAATGCCTGAAGCGCCGCCTGATGCCCGACGAAATCGCGCG
>Ga0137403_10001965_pt1 | contig 25602 bp, 21 predicted proteins | sample CZOMad2_1_16fung_FD_122057 | JGI IMG/M metagenome (GOLD analysis project Ga0137403, IMG submission 122057) | Vadose zone soil fungal communities from Angelo Coast Range Reserve, California, USA - CZOMad2_1_16fungal (Hybrid Assembly) | ecosystem: Environmental > Terrestrial > Soil > Vadose zone... | reverse complement strand
CTGCTTCCACGATATCCGGACCGGACCCTGGCGGCGGAGGAGCTTTCGGTCCCAGAAAAGACTGGCAGCATTTCATCCCCGAACAAATCGCACTGACAGCCATCCAGGCTTCCGGCCGCGTGCGAACCGCTTCGTCGCTCCAAAGGTTCTGGGTTAGGCACTGCGTCCCAAGGCGCCCCGAAAATCCCCATTCGTCGGCGTACATTTCGCGAATTCGAAGTCCGAACACAGCGCGGCTCATGGGATACAGGAGATTGCGAGCTAACAAGCCTTGAAATCGGCTGCGCGAATAGAGCGGAGCGACAAACGCGAAATCTTGCCGATAAGCGGGACGCAGCAGATTCGCGACCCACGACGGATCCAGAGTGGTCGTTGTGGGAGAAATGATCGCGCACGACCGCGCACGCAACAGGTCTGCCGCGGCCAGAACGGTTCGCAGCGCCATTCCTTGCGACGGTGACCTGCCGTATTGCGTGGTCACCCGGTGGACGGTCCGCAACGACGTGATACCCCGATGCGCTCCAGCCTTCCGCCCATTCATATTGAGAATTGCTTCGGCAGTGTGATCGACAGAGCCGCCATCCACATTCAGAATCACGACTCGATCGCGGACAAAATTCTGCTGGTAACTATCTTCTATGGCTTGCACCGCTTGCACAACCGTGCCCGCGTTGTTGTACGTCGGTATGGCAACGAGCAGATCGACTTCGCCCACACTCATGAGCTGGCGAAGGAAGTCGTCTCCGAGAAGGATGTCGTCCGCCAAGTGAAAGTCCGCTCCCCAATCAGCTCTTGTCTGCCAACCAGACAGGTTCAGAAATCTTTGCTCACTGAAGAAAAAAGTTCAAATCCGGCGAAGTCGGAACCAGAAAAACTGATAGGGCGCCAGCGTCAACAAATAAGGCAAATCGCCGATTCTCGGAAACAGGTTCCTGCCAAACATCTCGATGGGAATGTGGCCTTTATAACTCTGAAGATTGAGTTCGACCGCTTGTGCCGAGCTCGACAAGTTGTTCACGACCAAAACCTTTTCCTCTCCCAACTGCCGCACGTAAGCCAGAACCCTATGGTTGGACGGGCTCAGGAACTCAATCGATCCCCGGCTGAACACCCGGAACGAGTTTCGCGTCTGGATCACCGACTTGGTCCACGACAATAGCGAGTGCTCCGACCGGCGCTGCGAATCCACGTTGATCGACTGGAATCCGTAAACTGGATTGGAGATCAGTGGCGAATACAGCCGTTCCGGGTCGGCAGCAGAAAAACCCGCGTTCCACCCTCCGTTCCACTGCATCGGCGTCCGCACGCCATTCCGGTCACCGAGGTAGACATTGTCTCCCATACCGATTTCGTCACCGTAGTAGATGATAGGCGTTCCCGGCATTGAAAGCAGCAAGCCATTCAGCAACTCGATCCGGCGTCGGTCGTTCTCCATCATCGGAGCCAGGCGCCGGCGAATTCCCAGGTTAATACGCATGGCCTTGTCGTTCGCGAACGCGTCGTACATGTAGTCGCGCTCGATGTCGGTCACCATCTCCAGTGTCAACTCATCATGATTGCGCAGGAAAATACACCACTGGCAATTTTCAGGGATTTGCGGCGTCTGCTCCAGGATCTCGATGATCGGCTTCCGGTCTTCCAGCTTCACGGCCATGAACATCCGCGGCATCAACGGAAAATGGAACGCCATGTGAAACTCGTCGGAGTTTCCGAAATAGTCGCGCACATCCGCCGGCCACTGATTTGCTTCCGCCAGCAGCATCTTGCCCGGATAGGCTTGATCCAGCCGTTTGCGTAGCTCGCGGATCACCCCGTGGGTTTCCGGCAAATTTTCGCAAGAGGTACCTTCGCGCTCCACCAGATAAGGCACCGCATCAAGGCGGAATCCATCGACGCCAATGTCACACCAAAACTTCATGACGTCCCACATCGCCTCGCGCACCGCGGGATTGTCAAAATTCAAGTCCGGCTGATGACTGAAAAATCGGTGCCAATAGTACGATTTCGAAATCGGGTCCCATGACCAGTTGGACATCTCCGTATCCAGGAAAATGATGCGCACGCCCTTATAGCGATCGTCCGTGTCACTCCACACGTACCAGTCTCTCTTGGGGTTATCTCGCGAGCTTCGCGCCTCCTGAAACCACGGGTGCTGATCCGAAGTGTGGTTCATCACCAGCTCGGTGATCACCCGAATTCGCCGGCTGTGCGCCGCCGCTAAAAATGTCTTGAAGTCTTCGATCGTGCCGTACGTGGGATTGACCGAGGTATATTCCGCGATGTCGTAACCGTCGTCACGCAGCGGCGAAGGATAAAAAGGCAGCAGCCAGATGGCATTGATGCCTAATTCTTGTAGATAATCGAGTTTGTTCGTCAGCCCGCGGAAGTCCCCGATGCCGTTGCCATCGCTGTCGCAAAATGTCCGCACATGCAGTTGGTATATAACCGCATCTTTGTACCAGAGATTGTCATCCGGCGGCGCCAACGTGAGACTCTCCTGTTCAAACGCTCTCTGCCGCTGATGAACGAGCAGATCACTCCATCAATCGCGCGTCTATCCGATCGATTGTACTTTGAAAATATGCGCCGGCAGCACCACTGGATTCAAATCAACAAAATTCCGTGGCCCGTGCCAAACGTAATGTGCATCCGTCAACACGTCGTGCACCTGGAACGACTCCTCGGAACCCAGGTGAAACGCATCGAGATCTAAATTCACCCACCCAGCCTGTCGATTGTGCGGATCCAGATTCGCCACCACCAGAATCATGTCCTTCGGATCTTCGCATACTTTGCTGTAAGCAATAAGTTGCGCGTTGTCCATCGGATGAAAGGTAAGCCCAGTATTCCTCTGCAAAGCAGGGCTGGCCCGCCGGATGCGATTCATGAGCGTAATCAAATCCCGCAAACCGTTCGGATTATTGATGTCCCAAACACGAACCTGATACTTTTCGGAATCAAGATACTCCTCGCTTCCCTCGCGCACTGCCCGGCCTTCGCACAGTTCGAACGCCGGCCCGTAAATTCCGTAACTCGCACCCAGTGTCGCCGCCAGAATCAGCCGGGTCACAAATCCAGGCCGCCCGCTCTTCTGCAAGTAGTCGTTCAAAATGTCCGGGGTATTCGGCCACAAATTCGGTCGAAAATATTCCAGCACCCCGCCTTCCTCTAGCTCCGTAAAGTACTGTGTGATCTCCCAAGCCGCATTCTTCCACGCGAAATACGTATAGGACTGTGTAAATCCCAGCTTTGCCAGCTGGTACATGACCTTCGGCCGGGTAAACGCTTCCGACAGAAAAATCACCTCCGGATGGTCCCGCTTCACTTCGCCGATCAGCCATTCCCAGAAAGCAAACGGCTTCGTGTGCGGGTTGTCCACCCGAAAAACGTGAATTCCCTGTTCAATCCAATACACCACCACAGTCTTGAGCTCTTCCCACAACTCCGGCGCCCGCTCGCTATCAAAATTGAAGGGATAAATATCCTGATACTTCTTCGGCGGATTTTCCGCGTACTGCACCGTCCCGTCCGGCCGCTCGCGAAACCACTCTCGGTGCTCCTTCACATACGGATGATCCGGTGAACATTGAAACGCGATATCCAGTGCCACATCGATGCCAAACTCCCCCGCCTTCACCGTAAGCGCCTTCAAGTCCTCCAGGCTCCCCAGCTGAGGATGAATTGCCTTGTGCCCGCCCTCTTTCGCTCCAATCGCCCACGGACTCCCCGTATCCTCCGGCAAAGGAGTCGTCGAATTGTTTTTTCCCTTCCGCTCCGCGCGTCCAATCGGATGAATCGGCGGCAAGTACAAAACGTCAAATCCCATCCCTGCGATGTACGGCAACCGGTCAACGCAATTGCGAAAGGTCCCATGCCGCTTCGGGTCCGTCGTGCACGACCTCGGAAACATCTCATACCAGGCACTGAATCGCGCCTTCTCCGGATCGACCACGACGGCCAATTCTTTCTCATACCGGGCATCCGCAGTGCGATCGCGGTTACCATTGACCAGCACGGCCAGCTCCGGATCCAACGCCATCCCCAGCACTGTCTCGCGATTTTTCTTCGCGCCATCCTTTAGCTTCACAAAAGCATCCGCCAGTTTCTTGGCCTCGGTCCCTCGCGCTCGATCTCCCGCAGCTCGCGCCAATTCCGCCCCGATCAGCACATCCACCGCAATGTCCTGTCCCACCTCGGCCCTTTTCTGCAAATCCGCGCTCCAGGTTCGAAACGCATCCACCCAGGCCACGATCGTGTAAACGTACCGCCCCAGCGCCTCGACGCGAAACTTCCCTTCCCACCGGTCATTATTGACCAGCCGCATTGGGACTTCCGCCCAGGCACTCTTGGCGGTGCTGCGGTACAGCAGCATCGCTCCCAGCAAATCGTGCCCATCCGCATAAATGTCCGCGCGCACCCGCACTTCCTCGCCCACCGTCCGTTTGATTGCGAACCGCCCGCCATCCACTTCCGGCTCGACGTTTTCGATCACCGCTCGTCGCAGTGCTCGCACCGATTGCCCAATCACAGTTGTCGCGACGGTCAAGGGTTCCCCCTTCACGGGAAACAAAACTCTCCCACAGAGTGCCTGGCAAACCGCGGCTGGAACGCGGCTTCATTTTGTGTCTTCAATTATATATAGGAAAGAAGCTCAGAATACGTCTACGCAGAAACTGTTACTGCCGCCTGTGATGTTCCTGTATCTTCCGCGGCTAACTGGGTCCAAAGCGCCTCTCGGTACGGCTATTCCCCCGCCCACCGCTGCATCAATGGTTTGAAGCCTTGCTTCTCGAGTTGCTCTTTGACCTTGGCGGTAGAATCTGTATCGCTGTAAGGACCCACCGCTACGCGGTAGAGTTTGTCGTTCCCACGCCGGAACACCATAGCCGGGAACTTCCTCTTCCGCAATTCCTGCGCCATGGCTGCCGCATTGTCTTCCAGCTTCATGGCTCCCACCTGGAGCACCATGCCGGAATCCATCGAGGGCGCAACCCGCGCTGACGTGCTTTTTGGCGTTGCCGTTCGCACCGGCGTGGTTGGTCGCATCGGATTCGGACTCGGCGTCAACGTCGCGGCTGACGCCGCCACCGCGACAGAAGCAAGCTCCGGCCTTGCAGAAGCTTCGGTCACTTTCGGAGCCGCAGTCACTTCGCGCGTCTGCCGGTTCGCTCCAGTGCTTCCCATTTGGTAACCAAGAAACACCAAAGCCCACGACAACAACACCACCGCCAGAAAGAGTTCAATCGTGTGCCGCGACTTGCCAGCCCGCTCCCGTTCAACAGGCTCCACAGACTCCGATTTCGCCGGCCCAGGCCCCGGCTCCCTTACAACCGGTGCCGAGGACAGCGGTGCCTTCAAATCCGCCGCACCCTTGTCCCGCGTTTCCTCGGAAATCGGATCAACCTGCGCATACGTCGAACGGGTTACCACAACCGGTTCCACCGTCTCCGGGATCGGCGCCAACCTCAAATTCGTCCCCGTGGCTATCCATTCACTCAATCGTCGCTGCGACACGTCATCCAAATCCACAAAACGCACGCCAGTCAAATGTCCCGAGTCCCGCGTCCACGCGATAGCCGCTTTCGCTTCGATAGGACCAATACTTTCGGGCAGTTCGATCGTCAGGGAAACGACTTCGTCCAGACTTCGAGGCACCAGGCTCGCCACTGCCAAGCCTCCTGCGCACAAATCCAGCAGCAATCCACTCTTGGAATCGTCTAATGAAATGAATAGTGGTGCGTTCGGAACCAGCCGCTGGTGTTGTCTGCGTTCCTCGACCATTGTCCTTCTTCCGACACTATTTCTAGAATCCGATAGTAGGCCGGGTATCCACAGCCGCTCTCTTTTTCAAGCCCGGAATTGCTTAAAAGGGCAACGCCTGGGACTAAAACTCACCCGCGAGTCCGAGACCGCTAGCCCTTCCTCCACATCAGCTGGCTCAACCGCTTACGGCTACTCCAATTCCTCCTTCACGCCTTCGACACTTGGTAGCAGTCAAATTGCACGCCCACGAGCTTTTCTTTATTGGGCGGCTCCATCGGTTCTACGCGCACTACGTGCCCCGTGCATCGCCACTCCGTCGCAGCCTCCCCCGTAACCTCTTCTGGCATCTTCAATAGCACCTCCACCACCGACCCTACCGATAGCGCCAAGTCCGTTGCGAAAGACATTCCGTCCCTCGAAATATTCTCGGACTGCGCCTCTTGCTCGGGTACCGCGGACTTCCACAACCGCACCCGAAGCGGTGTCTTGACGTCGTGCCGCCGCGATGCCCGACGATCCTGAGTGGAAACATTGGTCACACGTCGCATAAAGGATTCTCCGAAGCGCCAAGACCTTTGCCGGCGCAGGCGTGTTTTTAGGAGGGGACATAAGAGTCTGACAGCTTCGCCGCTGCGAGAAGACTCTATTTCGTACCATTTCCCAACTTCCTCCCACTCCATCCCGCTTCGGCCCTCAGGCCGTGCTCCTATTACACACTCTTTGACTGGCTGATTCACGAGCCCGGCACCTTCTTCGTATACTGAGTCTATAACAATTTGCTGTTGACTTATATTACGACTTTATAATATAACATCTTCGGTCACCGGCACTCCGGTGGCACCCTGTTCCTTTCGGGAGGGAGGCACAGGACGCCAGCCACCCGGAGTGCCACGTCAATCCTCACGTCCACGCCATCCTGTAGCCGCCCAAGTGTTGGAGGTCAATCACCCACGTTAACCGTGAGTTTTTTCTGGTCAAGCGGAAACAATCTGGCGCAGCGAATCGCAACGCTGAAAACGATCAATGTTGGGATTCTACGGAAACCCGCAAATCGATCTCCGCAAGAAATAATCTGGAAGTGGAATGGAAACGAAGTTCGATGTAAATCCTACTCGCCGTAAGGAACCCAAATATTCTTCACGTTCACTGCGTGCTGCAAAAACCACCGTCCCTCACCCTGATCCACGTTGAACCAATCAATCGCGCGTCCTTCGTTCGTAAACACCTGCTTCAAATTTCCAACCGACAAAGCCTTTGCCGTCACGCTGCTTTCTTCATCGCCAAAGCACCAGATCGCATCCACATCGGCGTGCTCGGCCAGCACTTTCAATAACTCGGTCGGTCGCCCGGAAACCATATTGACCGCGCCCCCCGGCAAGTCGCTGGTTTCGAAAACCTGATACAAATCGCCGGCGATCAACGGATAGCGCTCCGACGGAATCGCAACTACGGTATTCCCCGTGGCCAGCGCAGGCATCGCTAAAGACAAAAATCCCAACAGAGGCGCCTCCGCAGGGCAAACAATCCCTACCGTTCCGATTGGTTCATTCATCGCCAGCGTCACATTCCGAAACGGCGGGTTGTGCACCGCGCCATCAAACTTGTCGGCCCAAGCCGCATAAGAAAACACACGCTCGATTCCGTATCGCAATTCTTCCCCGGCTTGTTCCTGCCCCACAACCGCGGCCAAACGCCGTGCGATCTCTCCGCTACGCTGCGAAAGATTCTCCGCGATGTAGTACAACACCTGCGCCCGGTTGTGAGCCGTCGTCTTTCCCCACGCCTCTGCCTTGCGCGCCGCTTCCACCGCGTTGCGAATATCCTTCCGATTCCCTAGCGGTGCTTCGCCAAGCAGACGACCGTCCGCTCCGCGCACTTCCAAGCTATAACCAGAGTCCGGCCGCGCCTGCTTTCCCCCGATGTACAGCTTCACGGTCCGATCGATGGCGGGCGACGCCTCGCTATCCTCATGCTCCTCGAACGGCAAATCGATTGCCACGGGCGCATGCTTCAGAATCGGAGCCTGCGCGAACCAGGCCGGCTCAAGATATTCCAGCATCCCTTCCCTGCCACCTTCGCGCCCAAACCCGCTTTCGCGATATCCACCAAACCCGCAAGCCGCGTCAAACAGATTCGTGCTGTTCACCCACACCACGCCCGCCTTCAACTGCGCCGCGACATGCAACGCCACGTTGATGCTCTCGCTCCAAACGCTGGCCGCCAGCCCGTAAACAGTATTATTCGCCAGTTCCACCGCTTCGCGCGGCGTTCGGAACGTCATCGCCGCCAGCACCGGCCCAAAAATTTCCTGCTGCGCCACAATCGAAGCCGGATGCACATTGCTCAAGAGCGTAGGCGGAAAATAAAGTCCACGTGAGGGCATCGCCAGTCCCGGCGGCTGCCAGCAGGTCGCACCCTCGGCCACTCCCTGATCGACCAATCGCTGAATCCGTTCCAACTGCACTCGCGCCACAATCGCCCCGACATCGATCGCCTTGTCCAGCGGCGGCCCAACGCGCAAAGTGCTCATCCGCTGCCGCACCTTGTCCAGTAATGGCTCCGCGATGCTCTCCTGCATCAAAAGCCGCGACCCCGCACAGCAAACCTGCCCCTGGTTCAGCCAAATTCCATCCACCAATCCTTCGACCGCGCTGTCGAGATCGGCATCCTCAAAAATAATGAACGGCGACTTCCCGCCAAGCTCCAGGGAAAGCCGCTTGTGGCTCGAAGCGGTCGCCTTGCGAATCGCGCGCCCCACCTCCGTCGATCCCGTAAACGCAATCTTGTTCACATCCGGATGCACCACCAAAGCCTCGCCGGTCGCGCCATCTCCGGTAACAATATTCACGACGCCGGGAGGTAACTCAGCTTCCTTACAAATCTCCGCAAACGCTAAAGCGGTGAGCGGAGTAAATTCCGCGGGCTTCAGCACCACGGTATTTCCCGCGGCCAAAGCCGGCGCAATCTTCCAAGCCAGCATCAACAGTGGAAAATTCCACGGAATGATCTGCCCCACCACGCCGCAAGCTGCATAGCCTGGAAATTCCTGCGCCAAAAGCTGCGCCCACCCGGCGTGATAATAAAAATGCCGCGCCACCAAAGGAATGTCGATGTCGCGGCTCTCGCGAATCGGCTTCCCATTGTCCATCGTCTCCAGAACCGCCAGCCGCCGCGAATGCTTTTGCACTAATCGTGCCAGCGCATACAAATACCGAGCCCGCGCGTGCCCGGAAAGTGCCTGCCATCCAGGCAACGCTGCACGCGCTGCCTTCACCGCCGCATCCACGTCCGCAGTCGAACCCTGTGCCACACTGGCCAAGGTTTCGCCCGTCGAGGGATCGGACGTATCGAAGTATTGCCCCTCGACGGGCTCCCGCCACCCGCCGCCAATGAAGTGCCCCATCTTCCGCGCGTGCCGCTCCAACCACACCACCGCCTCGCGCGGATCCTCCGGCGCCGGCCCATACTCCATCGACATAAATTTTTCGACAATACTCATATGTCTTTCTGCTCTCTACGTCCTCTGTGGTTAATTCTTCTTCGTCTTTTCGTTACTTCGTTCCCTAATTGCTCGTCCTAAGCCATCGGATGCCGGTACTCCGCCGAATACCTGCCCGTAGCATGAAACTCCAGCTGGCGCTCGATATCCGCCAACATGCTGCTGGCGCCGAACCGAAACATCTCCGCATTCAACCACGAATCCCCAAGTTCCTCTTTGATCAAAGCCAGCCACTCTAAAGACTGCTTCGCCGTGCGAATGCCTCCAGCGGGCTTGAATCCCACAGCCATGCCCGTCTCCAGCGCATATTCCCGAATCGCCCGAGTCATCACCAATCCCACAGGCAAAGTAGCGTTCGTAGATTCCTTTCCCGTGGAAGTCTTGATGAAATCCGCACCGGCCATCATCGCCACCACACTAGCCCGCGCCACATTCCGCAACGTGAGCAAGTCGCCCGTTCCCAAAATCACTTTCATATGCGCAGGCCCGCAGGCCGCGCGGAACGTCGCAACTTCGTCGAACAGCGCCTGCCAGCGGCCCGCAAACACCAGCCCGCGGGTGATCACGACATCAATCTCGTGCGCCCCGGCCTCGACGGATCGCCGAATCTCCGCCACACGCTCGTCCAGCGGCGAAAGTCCCGCAGGAAACCCAGTAGAGACCGCGGCGACCTTGATCCCCGTGCGTTCCAGCGCACGCAACGCTGTCTCCACAAACGTGTGGTACACGCACACGGCCGCCACGCGAATATTCAGTTTTTCAATTCCCAGCAATCGCACCACATCATGCTGGATCGGCTGCCGTGCCTTGGCGCACAACCGCCGTACGCGTTCGTCGGTGTCGTCGCCAGCCAACGTGGTCAGGTCCATGCACGAAATCGCACGCAGCAGCCACGCAATCTGCCACTCCTTCTTCACTGTGCGCCGCGTAACCAGTGTCTGCGCCCGTCGCTCCACCGCGCTGGTGTTGACCCGCACCTCTTCGACCCAATCCAGATTGAGTGGTATCCCGCGATTCGGCTGCAACGCCAGTCCCTGAATCACAGCGATCGCACCGCCCTCGGCCGCAGCATGGCCCTGTGCAGGGCCAGCTAGCGCTTCGTCACTGATTCCATATCGTCGAGTAAGTTTGGACGTCATCGGATGCTTCCTTTACATCGGTCAGGCCCGATTGTACGTGAGATCACTCAACCCGTGAAGCTCTTCGCCGCGTTGGATTTGATGCCCACCGATCTAGCCAAGACCTGTAGTCGCCGTCTCTTCAGCCTGAGCTTCGAAGGACGAGACGGCGGGGTTTGGATGCAGAACAACGCAAGTGTAAACGCGCGACGCAAAAACCCGTGTGCTACAATCCGCACCGCCAACTCAATCCAATGTATATCCGGCCTATCGCGCTCACCCTGCTTCCGCTCGCACTGATCGCGTCGCTCGTGCTCCGATTGAACAGTCAGCGCCACTCCGAAGCAGCCTCCCCGAGTGAAACGAGATCCTTTCCCACAAACGGCGTCGGTACGCAGCTCGCCGCCACGCCACCGATGGGCTGGAACAGCTGGGATTCCTACGGCACCACCATCACCGAGGCCGACTTCAAATCAAATGCAAAATGGGTTGCCGAACACCTGAAATCCTTCGGCTGGCGGTACGTCATCATCGACATGGAATGGTTCGTAACCAATCCCACGCCCGAAGGAAATTCCAAAACGTCGCAATACAGCCTGGACGATCACGGCCGCTATACGCCCGCGGTCCTTCGATTCCCTTCCTCGGCAAACAACGCGGGCTTCAAGTCCATTGCAGACTACGTGCATTCCCTCGGTCTAAAATTTGGGATTCACATCCTACGCGGAATCCCCAAACAAGCCGTCGAAAAAAATCTCCCTATAGAGGGCTCCGCGTACCATGCGGTGGACGCCGCGGACACTTCGGACACCTGCCCTTGGAATTTCGACAACTACGGCGTGGACGCTGTAAAACCGGCAGCGCAAGCCTATTACGATTCGATCGCTCGCCTATATGCAAGCTGGGACGTGGATTTTATCAAAGTCGATTGCATCAGCAGCCGTCCTTACAAAGGCGACGAGATTCGCATGCTGAGCACGGCATTGCGCAAAACCGGAAGACCAATCGCGCTGAGCCTTTCACCCGGAGCAGCACCCTTGGAAAAAGTAGATGAGATGCGCAAGTACGCGCAAGCCTGGCGAATTTCCGACGACGTCTGGGACTTGTGGCACAGCACGGTGGACTACCCGCAAGGTCTTGGCGACCAATTCCCGCGCATCGCGAAGTGGGCGGGCCTGGCGCAACCCGGAGGCTGGCCAGACGCGGACATGCTGCCGATTGGATATTTAGGCCCAGCTCCCGGCTGGGGCAAAGCGCGGCAGACGCGCCTCACACACGAAGAGCAGCGCACTCTGCTGACTCTGTGGAGCATGTTCCGATCTCCGCTGATGATCGGCGGTAACTTGCCATCCAACGATGAGTGGACGACTTCGCTGCTGACGAATGCGGATGTCATCGAGTTGGATCAACACTCCAAAGAAAATCGTCCCGTGATTTCGACGAGCAGCACGGTGGTGTGGACGGCGCAGAGTGAATCCGGAGACGACAAGTACGTTGCGATTTTTAATCTGGACGATCACGAGCAAGCGGTTCGCTACGCCTGGAAAGACTTGGGATTGCAAGAAGCAAAATACAAAGCGCGTGATTTATGGGAGCACCGGGACCACGAAGCTGCTGGGTCCATTTCTGTATCGTTGCCACCTCATGGATGTGCCCTGTATCGTCTGTCACATTGAGTTCTTATGGAGCCGCTGGCTGCGACGTAAGGATTTTAGATTCAATAACTTACGATAGATACATTGCAAACATGGAGCTCGCGAGTGGTTTAGTTAACAATAAGCCCGACTCCTCCCTCATTTAGCGTAAGTGTTGAATCTACAGGAGGTTCAAGTCCTTTGTTTTGCCACACTTCTGCAAGTGTTGATTGCAAATAAGTTAGAAGCGATGAATGTGGCGAATAATTTAAGTGTCGCGCTGACCCCGATTTGTTTGTATTCGTCACAACTGCGAGCGCTTTAGTTCGCTCATCAAGTGGTCGCAGGAGCGGACGCATAACGCCATGATGGTTAGGGTTGGATTCTGGCAGGGATTCGACGTGAAGCCTGAAGCATCCATCACAAATAAATTTTTTACGTCGTGACTTTGCTGGAATTGGTTCAGGACGGATTTCTTCGGATCGATGCCCATACGGGCTATGCCTGCTTCGTGCAAGGCCCAACGCGGGGCGGAGGGATTCGCGTGGGTCCGGATGTTTTTTGCGCCAGCGGCTTCCAGCATTTCTCCGGCGGAGTCGCCCATATCCTGGATCATGGCGCGTTCGTTTTCGCCGTCGGACATGTGAATCTTCAGGACCGGGATGCCGAAGACGTCTTTTACTTGTGGGTCGAGTTCGACGAAATTGTCCCAGCGCGGAAGGACTTCGCCGAAGCCGGTGACGTTGAGGGACGTGCGCGGCTCGAGGACGGCGTTCTTGTACGCGGCGCCGAAGCCTGGTGCGCGCCAGTTGAAATCGATGTTCGATTCGCCTTCGTAGCCGAAGCCGCGAAGGAATTTCTTGTGCGGCGGTTGGCCTTTGAGATTTCGGAAACGCGCTACGTAGATGCCTACTGGCTTTACCGCGGTGCCGAGGCGATGCTTTCCACCCATCGCGGGGAACTCGCCGGTGCCACCGCCGCTGCGCACATGCGCGGTGAGGTAGTGGCCGAGCACGCCACTGGAATTGGCGAGGCCGTTGGGATATTCACGGGTCGCGGAATTGAGGAGGATTCGGACCGATTCCTGCGATTGGGCGCAGAGAATCACGACGCGTGAAAATAGTTCGTGGGTCTTGCGCGTAAGGCGATCGACGTAGAGCAATCCGCGAGCGCGATTAGTTGTAGGGTCCATTAGAACCTTATGGACCATGGCGTTGGAAATGAGCGTGCATTTGCCGGTGTTGAGTGCGTCAGGAACCGTGGTGAACGCTGAATTGAAATAGGAATGGGTCATGCAGCCGCGCTCGCACGGACCGCAATAGTGGCACGGACCGCGGCCATTGATCGGGCGAGTGAGATTCGCGGAGCGGGCCAGCGTGACCGTGCGGCCTAGCTTTTTTTTGACGCCATCACGAAAGAAAGATTCCTGGCAGGTGAGCGGCATGGGCGGTTGAAACTGGCCGTCAGGGAGATGCTCGAGGCCTTCGGTCATTCCGGTGACGCCGACATATTTTTCGACTAGGTCGTAGTAGGGCGCGATGTCGCTGTAGCTTAGCGGCCAGTCTTCGCCGTAGCCGTCTAGCGAAGCGGCTTGGAAGTCGGCGTCGCTGAAACGCAGGCTGACGCGGCCCCAAACGTTGGTGCGGCCGCCGGTCATACGCAGGCGGCCCATCCAGTTAAAGGGCTTGTCGGCGGGAGTCGTGTAGGGTTCGTCGAAATCGTTGATGAACCAGTCCTGGGTGTATTCGTTGCAGACGTCGAATTTGGATTGGATGGGCCGGGTCTTGCGAAGGATTCCCTCGGCCATGTTGCGATACTTGAGTTCGAAGGCAGGCTTGTGTTCGGTGAAATTGTTGTCGGATTGCGGGCGGCCGGCTTCCACAATGGCGACTTTGAGGCCGGCTTTGGCGAGGCGCATAGCGGCCCAGCCGCCGGATGCGCCGGATCCGACTACGAGCACGTCGAAGGTGGCGTTTTTGTCTGCAGGCATGGAGAACCCCGGATCTGTAACTGGGTGATGGCGCGAAACGGATGCTAACAAGCGAATGGAAGCACGTCAAAGTTAAAGAACCGGGCACAACCATCTGACATGGGGCACGCCTCTACTTTTTGAAATCGCCACTGACGTTCGTCGAACTTCGTGAACACGCGAGTCGTCTATGGCCGTGCCGAAATTTGACTCGCGTTTACGGGTGTGTCATCTTCCATTTCCATGACAAGATTTTCACTCGTGTTGGGCCTCACCCTTGTTGGTTGGCCGTTCGGCTCTATCGCTCAATCTGGAATAACAAACCAGCCCTCTGCCGAGGAGACACTCGTCCTTAGCTACTTTCATGACGTGCTTGATGGCGGAAAAGTCGATCTTGTCGAGAACATGTTTCAGCCCGATTACGTCATTCACTTCGCATCGGGAGACGTCAAAGGGGCCGCCGGACTTCACGCGATGGTCGAACGGAGAGTCGCATCATTCTCCAGGTTTGCGACAGAAGTGCATGACATCTTCGAATCGGGGGATAAGGTAGTCGTGCGTCTAACACACCGAGGGACAGGAGCCGGAAACGTACGATCCCGGATTGGAACGCACGACGTAAGCGGAAAATCTGTTACGTGGGACGCCATCGTGATTTTTCGCATGAAGAACGGAAAGATCGCTGAAGAATGGGTAAATCGGGATGAACTAGGCATGCTGTTGAGCGCGGGTATTCTGAAGGCGAATTGAGAGTCGCGGCTGGCTATGGGTCCATGTCTGTGAAGCGCGGCAGGATAGGCTGGCACCAATCGCTTTTTCTCCGGTGAGGCACCCGCGCTGGATCGCCCCTAGGGCCTTCTGGCTAAAATCTAACCGAGTGCTGCGCGGTAGAAGGCCGTAATTCAGCCAAGGTGTCTGAGGCGGCCAAGCATTACATTTACCTATCAAATGAGGCTGAGGAGTGCTGCGCGAAATGAAATCGTTCCTCAGCACCCTTCGGTGGCAACGCCCGATAAACGCGGTAATCGCACAACTCGAGTTTTGCTACATCATTGAATTAATAGACGTCGAGATCCCGCCCAACAACCACTTCGCCGCTGTACCCGGAGAGCACCTCTTTCAAAAGTTCTTCTGGCGATGAAGACAGCGGACGCATCGCCGGACGCATGACAATCGAAGCGTGGTAGATGATCAACAAGCGAGGCTTGGCCTTGCTGGCAAGCTCGGAGAGTTGTTTTGTATTGGTGTGATACTTCGCGGCATAGGGTTCAAACGCCGGCCGCTTCGCGAGCGATTCTAATGTGAAAGCTTCGTGGATGAGAACGTCACAACCATGGCACGCATCAATCGTGGTTTGGGAATAGGTCGTGTCGCCTGAGATCACTACGCTCCGGTCGGCGGTGTCGAATCGATAGCCGTAGGTTTCCGGGAATGCATGCTTCGTCGGAAATGCGGTCACGGTGACGTTCGCATCTTTGTAAATCACTCCAGAGCTGATTTCATGAACGTTAACTTTGTACGTATCGCGGTAGTTGGCAGGTTGCCATGTTTCCGTCGAGATGCGTTCCTCTATGTCCTCTTGCCACGCCGCCAGAACGTGATCGGTCATCGCCTTGATCCCCTTTGGGCCATAGACCTCGAGAGGTGCCTTTCGACCCATCACCCATGGCGTGAAAATTAGATCTGGATAGCCTACGGTATGATCCGAGTGCAAGTGGGTCGCAAACGCGATGGTCAGGTTGGTGGGCTCCAGCGCCTTTATTCCCTTATCGAACATTGCTTCCTTGGCTCGCCGGACAACGCCAGGACCAAAGTCAACGAGGTAGGCGCTGTCGTTAACAACAATCGCTGTGGCCGGACCTGACCTGTCCGGATCTGGAAAGGGATTGCCGGTCCCAAGTAAGACAACCTGTGTCTTGCTCAGCGGACTTGGAGACAGTTGCGGTTGAGCGGCCAGCGACGTGGTGAGAATTGCAGACCAGAGGATGGTCGTTCCGAAAAACCTGCCTGCCGTATCCAAGTGGCGCACAGTTACCCTCGTTCGCTTTTCCTTGCGTTTCGAAGTCCCCGCCAAATCAATTTGGGGGGATGCTTGCAATCTGCACTGGCAGAATGTGGTTTGGTGACAGAATCGCTGCAACACAAGCAGCTATCGCCCAAGAATTCACGGACGGCGATGACGACAGCGGACACATCTTGGCACACCGTAGAAATGGTGTCACGGTCCGCAAACGGGTTGTTGTAAATCTAGCAACTCATCTAGACCATTTACCCGATAAACACGCGGCCTCAACGGGTCGACGCAACACCAGCTCGAAGCTCAGGCGCAGGGCTTTCAGCAGGTAAGGCTCGTTCGATTCAAACGGAACACCATCCTGGCTACATGTGATTGAGTACAGCCGGGCAGATCGGTTTTCTAGGCAATCGCCAAACAAATTCAGAGACTGCGGCGAGAGGTCAAGTTTCGTCATAACACTCGGCGGCTTGCCCACGTGAAGGCGCGGCGGGTGCGACGAATGGGGCAGCCCGTACAATAGCCGTTATAACGAGTTTGCTAAAGGGTTAGGATTTGACGAATTCAAGAGGGCGGTCAAGACCGGGTCCGGCTACCGAACAGGTTAGAAAGTCGGGAACGGAAAGCGGTCAGGGCGTTGGAAGGATTCATCTCAACAGCGGCGGCGCGGCTCATCGCATCCAGACTGAGCGGTGTCGCCAGCCATATTCGCTCTGCTTCAGAGAGCTTCTTCCATGGTTTCGAACAGAGTCTGTAGGCACGATCGCCCGAAAAACCTTCTCGAATGAGAAGTTCGTGACGCGTCGCGATACTCAACCCGTTCCACACGCGTTCAGCAATCGGACGGTTTCGACGCAGGGCCAACGGTAATTCGAACCAAACATGGATTCGCTCGGAGAACAAGGGCGGGGAGTGGCAAGCTTAGGCTTTGTCCGTTAATTGAACAACGTAAATGTGAGGGGGTCCGGGTGGCTCACGAGGGAAGGCGGTTTAGGCAGGTTTAGTTAAAACCCTTGCGCAAGCCTGTTCGACAAGTACACGAAGTTCACATTCGGCTTCGATTTGACCAGGATAGAGACCCAGCTTCAAATCTCGCAGAAACCAAGCCGAGAACTTGTTGACCTACGGTGAACGGCGCGAGGCTTTGTCCAAGAGGGTCTTAATCTTTGCCAGTGGCGTGTCGTAGGCCCCGAAAATTTGCATTTCTGGATGTTCCGTCTTGTATTCGTCGGCAATCCGCCGGAGGCTTCGGTAGATCGTTTCCGCCTCCTGACGCGGCATGCTCTGTCCGGGAAGACTCGCAATTACTTTTCGCACGATCAACAACATTAACGCCGGGTCGTCCACATGCTGGAACCCTTTGGCGTTTCTGGAATTCCTGATCCACTGCAAAATAAATTCGTTGGTGGTCTGTGCCATGCGTCCCCTGTTGACGGTCATTTTAGCAGCGAGTTAATCCTCAGGATGTTTATTTTGTGATCGTCTTTTCGTGACTCACCGACGGAACTCGCGCTTCGAGCGACGCAAAACAATAATCGCCAGGTCAAATCGTGGCAGCATAAATCTTCTCTTCAAGGGTGGTGTCTATGACCCAAGGGAAACGGATGGAACTTCTAAATCTCGCCCTTTTTCGCGAGCATCGTGATCCGGTCGGCGGCGCGAAACGCCAATGCTTGAATCGTTTCGGTGGGCTGATTGCGTCCGCTGGTCACCAGGCTGGAACCATCGCAAATAAATAAATTGGGTACATCGTGCGTGCGATGGTCCGAGTTTATTACCGACTTTTTCGGATCATTTCCCATTCGGCAGGTTCCCAGCAGATGAGCGGAACTGTCGCGTTCGGTGTAGGGGAGGCGCCAGCTCTTCTGAGCCCCCGCGGCGTCGAGCAGTTCCATCTCCCGGTCTTGCATGAATTGCAAGGACTTGAACGTATCGGGATGGTCTTTGTACGTCACGCGGATCGCCGGCAAGCCCCATGCATCTTTCGTGACCGGATCAAGGCTTATGGAGTTTGACTCCACGGCGAGCGCCATGTGATGCGAGAGCGTGTACATCATGCGGGGAAAGTCGCGCAGATTCTTTTTGAATTCGCTGCCCCACTGCGGCATGTCGGGTGCGAAGCCGCCCAGTGCGAAACCTGCAGGATATAAGTCAAAGCGCGTGTCGAGTCCCGCGCCCCCGACGAAGCCGTGCTTCGGATCTATTTCATAGAAATCGTGAACGATTCGACTGACGACGGCGCCCTTATATTCGTTCAACGGATGTTCAAACACTCCGCCAGACATAGCTCCCGTGTCGAACATCAAATATTTGCCGACAACTCCGTTCGAATTTGCCAGTCCGTCGGGGAACCGCCCGGATTTGGACATCAGAAGTAATCTCGGCGTCTCCGCTCCATTGGCGCAAAGAATCACCGCCTTGGCTTTTTGCCGCTGCGAGCGTTTTTGCTTATCGAAATACACTACACCCGTGACCCGCCCCTGGGCATTGACCTCAACATCATGGACGTAACAGTTCGGCCGAATCTCACAGCGACCCGTGCGCTCGGCAATGGGGATCACCGTCGCCAGCGTAGAGGATTTTGCTCCCCACTCGCATCCGAATGCTTCGCAAAATCCGCAATGCATGCACTTGCGCCGGCCATGGTAATCTTCGGAAATGATCGCCATCGGAGCAGGAAAAGGATGCCAGCCGAGCTTGCGTGCTCCGCGTTCCATCAGGACGCCCGACGACTTGATGGGCAATGGCGGCAGCGGATAGGGTTTCGATCGCGGCGGATCAAACGGACTGGCGCCCGCCTGGCCAGAGACGCCAAGTTCCCATTCCGCTTTCGTGTAGTAGGGCTCCAGATCGTTGTAAGTGATCGGCCAATCCTGAAGATCGGCACCGGGAATCGAGCCTTTTCGCGACCGCTCGACAAAGTCTAGCTCGTGGAATCGCCAGTAGTTGGTGGTGAAATGAACGCTGCCGCCGCCAACAACGCGGCCATACCAGATGATCGGCCTGATTTTCGCGGTCTCGTGTTCCGACTCCCTAAATGTCGTGTGCTGGTATCGCAGACTGTTTGACAGTGCGTTCAAATTGAACGCCCAATATTCGTCGTGCTCGAACTGGCCTGGGTCGATGCGCGGCCCTTGCTCGAGCACCACTACCTGAAAACCGTTCGAAGACAGCTCCTTGGCCAGGACTCCGCCGGCGGACCCGGAGCCCACAATCAGGAAGTCCACCGCGTCCGTTGTCTTGAATTTCGCAGTCGTGGACACTAGTGGTTCTGCTTCTTCTCGGCCAAGAATTCCGCATCATAGTAGCCGAAAGGATGCGTGAACATGCCGGGATTCTCGAAGCCAATGTATTTCCAACCGACCTGGTCGCGATTTCCATGTCGTGCCGGGTCTCCCAGGAATCCAAAGATGGTGTACTGCCGCGCGCGCGCAAAGAATTCGGTCCGTTCCAGTTTTTTGAGCACCGCAAGTTGTTGCGGGGCGCTTAATTCGTTGAATTTGTCCGGCGCGCAAGTTGCGGCAAGTTCCTTCAAGCCGGCTCGAAAGATCGGCTGCAGGTCAGGCTCAGTCTGGCTGAGTGCGTAATCGATAAAATAGATTGCACCCGCCTCGCGAGCACCCGGTCCATCGTCAGAAGGAATGATTTGGTCGCAGACGGCTTCCATCTGGCGCGCCTCTTCGGGAGTAAAGAAGACAAACTTAGTCTCGCCAGCACGGAGCTGCGCGACCGCGTGCTCGTGGGCCAGAGAGAAATCAGGCCAGGCTCCAAAGGCCATGACGGCGCCGGTGCCTGCTAGTAAGCGCGACAAAAAGGCTCTGCGAGAATCCTCATTCATTCCTGAACTCCGTCACGGTGTGGCAGAAGATAACATACTCTCAACGCGGACACGACTGAATGCTTAGAGGACATTGAATCGACCTGTTGAGATCACACGACGAATCAGGCGGTTGCATTATTCTTGCGACCTAACTCCGAGGATTTGATGAGCGCACTAAACGGAAACTGACGCACTACTCCGCCCTGCGCTCGAGTTGTCTGCTTTGGGATTTTGCGGACACTTGGAGCGAGTGATACCATCACGGTCGATATCGCGTTGCTGGATTGGTTGAGTAGCGAGATGAGGGCTCCGGTGTCGGAACACGTTGCGAAGCGGCGAAAACTCGGGCGTCGCGAGATCGTCTATAGACTACTGGGCGGGGTCGCGGCGGGCGCGGCGTTGCCGCTGATCTCCTCTTCGCATCCGATCTGGCGCCATTTGACGGATGGGACTTTCGATCGCGCCGAAGGAATGCGGGGAGCAGCGGACTGGCAGCCTCTATTTCTGAACGCCGGGCAAGACCGAACGCTCGCTGTCCTTTCGGAAGCCGTGGTACCGGGATCGTCGACGGCGCAGGTAGATCGATTCATTGACTTGCTGTTGAGCGTTGACACCACTGAACATCAGCGGGAATTTATTGCTGCGCTTGAGGCTGTCGATCATGAAGCGAAGAAACAATTTGGGCGTGGTTTCTCCTCGCTGACGGCTAAAGAACAGGAAGCAACGCTCGGTGACTTCTCGACACAGGAAGGAAGCGGCGAGCAGTTCCAAAATTTGAAAGAATGGATCGTTGGGGCGTACTATTCGTCCGAACAAGGCATGCGCGAATTGGGATGGAATGGTAACTATGCGTTTGAGAGGTTTCCTGGGTGCGAGCATGGGGATGAGCAACATTAGGACTTCTGGAACAAGAGCCGAGGAGAAAAATAAAATGACGACGGATGCTGCCAGCCGCAGGGAATTTCTTCGCACCGTTGCTATGGGTAGTGCCGGTCTGGCGTTGTCGAGCCGGCTATCCGCGGCGAGCAAGAAATCCGTTCTACTGTTCACGAAGTCGTCCGGTTGGGAGCATGACGTGGTCAAAACGACACCGGGAAACCCGAGTGTCGTGGAGAAGTGTGTGCGCGGTTTGGCGGCGAAACATGGATTTGAGGTAAATGCCACGAAGGACGGGCGCATTTTTGACTCGCCCGAGTTTCATTCGTATGCGGCAGTGTTTTTCTTCACGACGGGCGACTTGACGACGGAGGGAACCGACAAGCAGCCGCCGATGACGGTTGCCGGGAAGAAAGCATTGCTGGACGCGGTGCATGGCGGGATGGGCTACGTGGGATCGCACGCGGCCAGCGACACGTTTCACACCGAGCCCGACACGAAAGACCTCGCGAATCGATATATCGCGCACGGCGAACAGAGCGACCCGTATTTGCGAATGGTTGGCGGCGAATTCATCCTGCACGGGCGCGATCCGCGACTACAGACGACGGACGTTATCATCAACGACCCGAAATTTCCTGGGCTGGAAGGCGTGAGTTCGCCGGTGAGTTTTAACGACGAATGGTATTCGCTGAAGGATTTCATGCCGGACATTCATGTGATCCTGACGCTGGAAACGAAAGGAATGAAAGGCGAGCCGTATCAGCGGCCGCCCTACCCGATGACGTGGGCGCGGATGCACGGTAAGGGCCGCGTGTTTTACACGGCGATTGGAGACCGTCCGGAGAACTGGGAGATTCCCTTTTTCGTGAACTTGCTTGGCGGGGGAATCCGCTGGTCCATCGGCGACGCGACCGCGAAGCTGGACCACAACATCGCTGAAGCGGCGCCGGGTTATAAGACGATCCCGCCACCGTATCCTCCCACAGCAAAATAGCGGCGGCGCTGGCTTGCGGGGCCTGGACTGCGCGGCGTAAAGGTCACAACGCGCAGCCAGATCTTTTCGTATCGGGCGGCAACCGTGTCTAGTGGACCCCGCTGCTGGCAGCATTCCCAGGAGTCCTGCGGACCTCGAGAGCGACGAGTGGAGAACCGTCGCAAGGAATGTTGGTCAGAAAACGAAGCGTGCCTTCACTGTCTTCAAACGCGAGTCCGGTTTGCACGGAGGCGCCTTGGAAAACTCCCCACGATTTCGGGACTGAAGCAACGCATCCCGGCGTCCAGAATTCTTGCTTGGGCGGCTTTGGCGCGGCCGCGTAGACCCTGAAAGAAATCAGACCAACGATCGCAAGCACGATAACGACAACTACCTGGTTCCGTTTTTTCATACAACTTCCCCCAATTCGGATTTAGCTGGTTCTTAGAATTTACAACGCCAAGTGGCTCATCGAATCTTCTTTTTCGATGAACCAACAAATCCCACTTTTGTTTTTTTCCGCGCGCGGAGGTTTGAGAGCCCCGATCGACATGCTTGGACAGGAGAAGCTCGATCATACCGTTGTCTGAATCCAAGCCACGATTCCAACCGCTGGACTCCGGATTGGCAGGGTTACCAAACTTCCAGCCACAATCGCTGCAAACACAAGGCTTGCAGGCAATTGCGTTTGGTATATCAACTGCCTAATCAGCACCAGGCAGGCGGTTCCCGGCCACCTGCGGCTTGGGGATTTTCTAATTTCCAGATACCACCATTGGCTCGACCAGCAGTGCGAGTAACCAGCTATAAAGCTCGATTGGCAGTTAGACGCGGCTTCGGCGGAGGCGGACGGCTTCGGTGAATTGGTGTCTTTAATCTCCCGGATCGCTTGTCGAATACACCTATTGTCGTAACCTTCTGACCGGATCGAGTTGTTGCGATCGTCGTGGTCGTCGTGCGCCGGCTATGGCGGATACGACTTTTTCGCTGGTGGCCACGATTTGCAACGACTTCGTGCACGGCGCGACTGCCGCGCGAGAATCAACGCGCTTCAGAAAGACCGGCAACATCATTCCGTCGTCTCCAGTCGGACATCGCGATCCTGGCGGGAGGCGACCTAGGTGCGTGTACTGGGTATCCGTAGTGCAGTCTTAGCTTTCCTGAGCGACTATGGTATGGAAGTATTGAACCCGGAAGTTGATCCGACACGAAGGAGATCTGATGAAGTACCTATGTCTTGTCTACGGTGAGGAGAAGGAAATGGGCGCCATGACCGATGATGAGTGTATGGCTTACGACCTAGCCCTTCGAAACGCGGGCCGGTGTCTGGCCTCGGAGGCCCTGCAGCCCGTTCATACCGCTGCCACCGTGCGGGTCCGCGACGGAAAGGTGTCCATCCGGGACGGCCCATTCACCGAGACGAAGGAGCACTTGGCTGGGTTTTATTTGATTGATGCTACCGACCTCAACGATGCTATCCAGGTCGCCTCGCAAATCCCGCCCGCTCGCGTGGGCAGTATCGAGGTGCGGCCGGTAAGGGAACTTACTAGCACAAGTGGTGAACGAAGGCGGTTGTAGCGGGGAAAGTTGTTAGACCCTCGACTTCGCGCGTTGAAAGTGGTGCGCCGCGTAGGAATCGAACCTACAACCTATGGATTAAGAGTCCATTGCTCTGCCAATTGAGCTAGCGGCGCAAAAACAACCTTACAATTTTACATGCCGTCCACATCTTTGTCGAACAGGCCGTTCAGCAAGAAATTTCGGCTCGCTCCAACCTCAGCACGCATAAAACTTCTTAGGCGCGAAGAACGGCGGTGAGTTCGCGGGCGACTTCGCGTGCGCGCGGAATATCGCTCGGCTCAAATGAGATGGCAGCAACGCGCGGATGCCCGCCGCCGCCAAACTTCTCCGCCAGCGACGCCAGATTCTTGTAAGCGCTGGCCTGGTTCCACGGATTCGTCCCCAGGCTGACCTTTGCGCGCACGGCCGACGCGCTCACGCTGACCGAATAGACGCACTCTGGGTGCAGCAGGTACGGAATGAACTTGTTGTAGCCTTCCAGATCCAGATCGCTGACATCGAAATAGATCACGCCATCGCGGGCTTCGCAGCGTTCACGCAAAATTTCGATGGACCGCCGGTGCCGTTCCAGCAGCGGCCCCAGATACTTGGCGACGATCGGCAATTTCACCATTTCGGCCAGCGGCGTATACGCCAGATCGCGAATAATTTTGGCCGGCACTCCGTCTTCCGGCGCGGCTTCGATCACCAGTGCCAGTTGCGTCGCAGGCTCTTTCAGTTCCACCGCGGACTCCGCCGTCGGGAACTGCGCTCCGTCAATAATGTCGCCCCAATAAATCAAATTCTTCAGCGGCTCGGTGTCGAATCCATATTTTTCCCGCGCGGTATCGGCAATCAGCTTGGTGCACGATTTGTAGTCCGGCTTGTAAAACATCTGCGGCCCTGGATGCAGCCGGAAATTCTCCGCGTCAGCGGCGTTCAAGAACGCGCTCTGGTGATGGTCAAACCACCAGGTGACTTTCGGCGAATTGGAGTACTTGAAATCAACGATGGCGTTTTCGTCGCCATCGAACAAGCCCTCTTCCCAGGGGTGCTTGGCCTTATGGGTCATCCCGCTGAAGCGGAATTCGGCCTTGGGATCAAAGTGCTCCCGATAAAAGCGGTAAAAAAGCGCCGCGGAAGCGGTGCCATCGAAACAGCGATCATGGAAACACAGTCTGACCTTGGTCATAGAGAACGGGTTTGCCCCACGTCTGCCCGGGTGCGGCTGCAGAGAGGAGCAAAGCTCTAAACGATGTACGGGTTGTGAATGAAAGTCAAGTGCAAAGCAAGGAGAGCAAAACTCTTGATGGAAAGAATTTCATCCGCCGGCAGCAAACGCACGGTTCCTGCCCAGGCCGGGACGCAGCGTGAATTTCAATTGGAAAAATGGAGCCGCCGACAAAACACTCTGGAAATCCGCATCGTCCATGTAACGCCGCCGGGGAATGCGCCGGGCCAGCAGCGCGAATTCCAACGGCTCCCTGCGGAAAGGGTACGGGTCCAGGGTGAACTCGTTTGCTCCAGCGGAGCGCAACTCCCAATCCGCTTCTTCCCCGCTGTCATTCATCGGGACGCCTTCAATCGTCGTGTCGTGGTCGGCTCCCAGGCAGAAATACAAGGACAATCGATCGAGCGCGGCAAGCCTTTGGATATTTGCGGTGATCAATTTTTCGTCGGTGAGGTCTTTGGTTGGCGGGTCGTTGCGCAGGTCCACTTTCAAACGCAATTGCTGCAAGCGCAAGCGTTGCACAAAATCGGTGGCATGCTGCTGTTCCTGCGATTTCACATATTTCGCGGAATAGCCCGGCATGGTTGCCTTGGCGCGGTCGTAGAGTCCCATGCAATGACTCGCGACCAGCAGGCCGGCGTACAAATCCGATTTCACCACCCGGTCAATTCCCCGCTGGTAGAGCAAAACGTGCTCATCCGTGGGGACGCTCATGAATGTGTAGGGCGAAAACGATTTGGGATCCACACCCGGCGCCATTTCCCATTCCTGCCAGCCGTTATCGTGCTCGGCCGCCGCCAGGCAAAACGATGCGAATGGCTCCGGGCGGGGAAACGCATCATTTCCCCATTCCCGAGCAAAAAAGCCGGAAAGGATGGCGTGGTCCGTTTGCCGGATCACCAACATCGGATCGCTAGTCTGCTGGATAATCATTAATGGTGGTCGCCGACCTACCAAACCGCGGGGCACCCCATTATCCACCACCCGGCGCGGGGATTCCAGCACAACTGCGGGGGCCGCTATGGCCAAAAAGCCGCCATTCCAAGTATCATTTGTTTTGCCGGCGCGGGAGTGGCGGAACTGGCAGACGCAGTAGCCTTAGGAGCTACCGGACGCAAGTCCTTGGAGGTTCAAATCCTCTC
>Ga0137403_10001964_pt1 | contig 25608 bp, 20 predicted proteins | sample CZOMad2_1_16fung_FD_122057 | JGI IMG/M metagenome (GOLD analysis project Ga0137403, IMG submission 122057) | Vadose zone soil fungal communities from Angelo Coast Range Reserve, California, USA - CZOMad2_1_16fungal (Hybrid Assembly) | ecosystem: Environmental > Terrestrial > Soil > Vadose zone... | reverse complement strand
CTTCAATTACGCGGCGACGGTGCAGGACATCCCGGAGTCCAAGCGCGACAGCGGCATCGTCAAGGGCACGCTGAAGCTCGGCGACGACATGACGTTGTGGGGCGAGCTCGCGTTGTCCAGATTCAAGATGATTGCGCAGTACGCACCGGCAGCGCAGCCGCTTCCCATCGGCCTGAATTCGGACAGCAGCTTTACCGCGCTGCCAGCGCTGTACAACACATACGTCGTTCCCTTTCTCAACGCGAACAACCTGGATTTCGTTGCCGGCTCGGGCCAACTGGGTTATCGCTCGGTGCAGATCGGTGGGCGCACCGACGCCTACCAGACCGACACCACGCACTTCGCGTTCGGTCTCGACGGCAAGGCTCTCGGCTGGGACTACAGCGCGAACCTCGTTCTCTCGCGGGCCAAGTTCACCGACACCGCTGCCGGCGGCTACACCGACTTCGACCAGTTCACGTCACTCATCGCCAGTGGCGCCTACGACCCGGTCCTCGGAACGGGAGCCAGCGCACTCGCGTCAGCCGTGCTGAGCACCCAGTTCCAGAAGACCATTTCGGACTTCGACGTGCTGCATTTCAGCGTCCAGCACGATCTGTTCGACCTCGGCTTCGGGCCTTCCGTCATCGCGCTCGGGGCCGACTACGGCAGGACGCACTACAAGACGACCTACGATCCGTTGTCGTTGTCGCAGAGCGGCTACGTGACGCAGCCCAACTCGACCGACTTCCCGGTCGGCGGCAGCTTCGGCCTCATTCCTTTCGATGCCAGCCGCACGAACTGGGGCCTTTCGGGCGAATGGCTGGTGCCGTTGGCCAACAAGCTGGAGGTCACGGCTTCGGCGCGTTACGACCGCTACGCCAAGACGAAGAGCAAGTACGTCTTCAGCACCGAAGTCGATCCCGTCACCGGCCTGTACAACCAGCTTCCCGACGCCGACCTCGGCAACACCTTCAGCGCCGGTACCGGCAAGCTGAGCGTGCGCTACCAACCGCTCGATCAACTGCTGCTGCGCGGCTCCTACGGCACCGGTTTCAAGGCGCCGAACATTTCCGATATCGCGGGCTCGCCGGCGTTCAGCGCCAATACGTCAGGCAGCTATTCGTGCCCGTTCCCGGGTTCGATCGGCTGCCTGCCGGGCAGCGCGCAATACGATCTGGTGCTGGCGCCGAACGGCCTGTCGGGCGACAACGGCCTGAAGCCCGAGAAGTCGACGCAGTGGGCCTTGGGATTCCGGGTCGATCCGATCGAAGGCCTGTCGATCGGGATGGATCTGTGGAACGTGCGGATCAAGAACCAGGTGCTGTCGCAAGGCATCGCCGAGCAGGTTGCCTTTGCGGACCCGACGCGGTACGCCTACCTCTTCATCAACCCCTACCAGGATCCGGCCGGGTTCACGACGATCGCCTTCAAGCAGCAGCCCTTCAATGGCGGTGAAGCGCAATACCAGGGCATCGACTGGGACGTCAACTACCGGACCAAGTTCGACTTCGGCCGGCTGGCGATCGACTGGAGCGGCACCCAGATCCTCAAGCAGCGCTACAACTTCGGGCCGGGGCAGGATTTCAATACCGACCTCGGTCTCTACGGCCCCGACCAACAGGTCGTGTTCCGCACGATCATGAACCTGGCGGTCACCTTGGAGACGGGCGCGTTCCAGAACACCCTCACGTGGCACTACCGTTCGGGCTACAAGGATGCTTCGTACCCGGTGAACACCGATGTCTTCCTCGCCAACCCCGACGGAACGCTGGGCACTTCGGTCGCGTTCGACGGCCTGGACGTGAAGGCCTACCAGACCGTCGACTGGCAGGGCAGCTGGACCTACGACAAGGTGCTGAAGCTGACGATCGGCATCAAGAACCTGTTCGCCAGGGACGAGCGCGCCTTCAGCCATGGCTGCATGCGGGTGCAGAATCCGGATCAATACGCAGCGACCCTGCTCAACATCACGATGCCCAACGAGCGCTACACGCCGGAAAAGATCCGCGGCATGTATGGCCACAGCGAAATCGACCTCAAGTTCCCGACGCCGATCCCGGTCAACATCACCTACCAGACCGCGTTCGTGGACGATGCCGGCAAGCTGCAAGTCCGCAGAGATGTGTACGGTCGCGACGCCACCATGATCGCGCTGCTCAAGAACAGCCGGTCCAAGGACCTGGAAAACGTGATCGCCCATTCGCAGCCGAGCTATTCGCGCCCGCCGGGCGGCGGCGGTCTGCCGCCGGGCGTCAACTTTGCCAGCGACAACACGTTTTCTTCGTCCGGACCAAACTTCTTTGAACGGCTGTTCGGCGGCCCGCCCTCGCCCCCCGCGCCGATCGGCCGGCGGCAACCCCAGCCACGGCGGATATTCACCCGCTAAACTACTGGACAGGCCCAACGGGCTCGAACCGAATCCTCTCGTGAAATCAACAACCTCGCCTCAAAGCGAGGTTGATTAAATGTTAACCGTTGCCGGCCTGATTCCGGCCGCGGGCACTTTTTTGCCACAGTCAACAGGTTACTTCGACCGTCTTGGGGGCGGGAAGGTAAACCTCGGTTAACCTTCCCGCATTTAACTAAAAAGCGTTCATCGACTTCGCCGCACGATGCGAGCGAAAGGCGCATGAATCGCTGGTCGACTGGGTGGGCTCTACGTGCTGGCTGTTTTCGCACGCCAATACAATTCGCTGTCGATTCCGAGAGCTGGATGTCAGATCGGTCTGGCGTCCGCCTTGCTGCTGATGGGCGCAGGATCGGTCTACGACGCGGCGGCGCTGAACGAGACCCGCACCCTCTCCTTCCACCATACCCATTCCGATGAAGACCTCACCGTCACCTTCAAGCGCGACGGGCGCTACGACGAAGAGGCACTCAAGAAGCTCAATCACTATCTCCGCGACTGGCGCAACCAGGACGAGACGGTGATGGACCGTCATCTGTTCGACATCCTCTGGGAAGTCTATCGCGACGTCGACGGCAAGAAACCGATCCAGATCATCTCCTCCTATCGCTCTCCCGCCACCAACGCCATGCTCCGCCGCCGCTCCTCGGGCGTGGCCCGCCACAGCCAGCACATGCTCGGCCATGCGATGGACTTCTCCATTCCGGACGTCCCGTTGGAGCAGATCCGCTACGCGGGGCTGCGGCTGCAGCGGGGCGGCGTCGGGTTCTATCCGACCTCCGGCTCGCCGTTCGTGCATCTGGATACCGGAAATATCCGCCACTGGCCGCGCATGACGCATGACCAACTGGCCAACGTGTTCCCGGACGGCCGCACCGTCCATGTTCCCTCCGACGGCCAACCGCTGAAGGGATATGAGCTGGCCCGCGCCGACATCGAAAAGCGCGGCGATGGCGGTGACGCCGGGACCACCGGCAAGTCCAGCTTCCTCGCCGCCCTGTTCAAGGGCAAGTCGAACGACGAGGATGAGGACGCGGCTCCGGCCGTCGAGGACAAGCCCGCGCCTACCGCCGCAGCTCCCGCCAAATCCGCCGACAATAAATCCGCTGACAAGAAGTCCGCCGACAGCAAGCCCGCCGATCCGGTGCGGACGCCGCGCACCAAGATCTCCGCTACCCTGCAACTCGCCTCCGCCGACGCCCAGATCGTGCCGAAGGCAAAGCGGGTCGCGGACGACAAGGCTGAGGCAAAGCCGCAGACGGTGACCGACATCATCAATGCCCGCGGTTTCTGGGGCGACAATTCCGCTGTGCCGAAGCAGGCGGCATCCGAGAAGCAGGCGACATCGGAGCAGATGGTGGCGGCGATCGGCACGCGCCGGGCCATCGAGGCTGCCGACCCGCAGGCGACGGCAAGCGTGCCGGCCGTCTATCAGGCGATGGCCTATGCCCCGCGGCCCTCTTCTCCGGTCGACCACACCAATATCGTTGCAGCCAGCGCGCCGGTCCCGCCGCGGAGTGCCCGTCCGGCCGCCTCGCGCAATCTCGCCGCGGCGACCGAGATCAACACCGTCGCCCCCAAGGGGCCACAGGGGGGACCGCAGGGCCAGGCGGGCGTCGTCGCGACCTCGACCCGGATCGCCGCAGCCAAGAGCGACGGAAGCTGGATGCGCATCATGCTGCTGGCACCGAGCGCGAGCACGTCGATGTCGGTGACGATGCTGGGCGACGCCGACCTGACCCAGATGCGCGCGTTCTTCGTCAAGCCGCAGGCCGCGATCGCGATGAGCTTCACGGACGATCCGATGCTCGGGATGTCGTGCGATCAGTTCTCGGGATCGGCGACGGCGAAGCTCGACACGATGTCGTTCGCGATGCGCTCCGCCTCGCTGCGCTGAGCGCCAAGCCCTCGACAATTCTTCACAAGCCCCTCGACGATTCCTCACACGACTACCTTCAAGTCGTCCTCGCGAGTGCGAGGCGTCGTGGCCGCAGAAGCCTTGAATGCGTCGATGGTGATAGACCGGGCTCGCGCAGGCAGGCGGCTGGCTTCGAGACGAACGCTTCAGATCATTCCCAGCGCGTGCATATAGGTTTCGAGAATCGTCTCGGCCTCCTGCCGCTCTTGCGGATCCTGCTTGCGCATGCGCACGATGGCGCGCAGAGCCTTGACGTCGAAGCCGTTGCCCTTGCTCTCGGCATAGACGTCGCGGATATCGTCGGAGATGGCCTTCTTCTCTTCTTCCAGCCGCTCGATGCGCTCGATGATGGACTTGAGCTGGTCTTTCGCGAAGCTTGTCGAGGGCGCTTCTTCTTCCTTGAGGGCGGCGGCGGTGGCCATCTCTAACTCCTGAGTGGAACTGGTCGTAAGACCTGAGGCACGCCTGCGCTGTCACGCACGGCATCGCGAAAGGACACTTCAGCTTCGTGCGCTCGGGGTCAAGGCGACATCGCCCTCATCCACAGCGCGCCCACACCTTGTTGCGGAAGGAGAAAAACCGCTTGCGTCGCGAATCGGCAGCCGGCGTCCGCCGCGGAGTTGGTCTCCTCCCCGTCAGGTCCTGCAGGTTCAAAATGGGTCAGTCCGCGAGGCGCATCGATCCGAACCGATTCGCATGCGCGAATCGGCCCGCCTCTTCTCGATAGGCCTACGAGGTCGCGATGTCAGGAATCAGTGTCCGGGATGGGACTTTTTCAGTGCCGCCATTTGCTCGGGTGTGGCGGTTCCCTGATATTTCGATTTCCAGGTCTCGTAGGGCATGCCGTAGACGGCCTCCCGGCTTTCATCCTTGGTCATCGCCGCGCCCTTTTCGTCGGCCGCCTCCTTGAGCCAGTTGGAGAGGCAATTGCGGCAGAAGCCCGCGAGATTCATCAGGTCGATATTCTGGACGTCGGTCCGTGATTTCAGGTGCTCGACCAGGCGCCGGAAGACGGCGGCCTCGAGCTCCGTTTGGGTCTTCTCATCGAGTGCCATGGTCGTTATCCCGCCGTTGCAGAGCTTCGCTATTATGTGGGGCTTGTCATCAATTTTGCCATATCGCAGCGCAAACAAGGACTTGCGGCGGCAGCGATTTGAATACCTTTGCACGAAAATGCCGTCTTTAATATCCGCCCGGCCGTTGACAGTCACAGCCGGGTTACGCGAAATCTTCAGTGAAATGATATAGCTTCGCGCAATGATCCTGGACCATCCCTCGTTTCGAAATCCCCTGTCCTTTGGCCTTCGCCTGCCGCCGGCCCTGGCGGTCGTCGCCCTGTGCCTGTGGAGCGGCTCGGCCAAGGCCGATTTCCGTCTTTGCAACAATACGTCGAGCCGGGTCGGCATTGCCCTCGGCTACAAGGACGCCGAAGGATGGACCACCGAAGGCTGGTGGAACGTCTCCTCGCGGAGCTGTGAGACCCTGCTGAAGGGAACCCTGGTTGCTCGCTTCTATTACATCTACGCACTCGATTACGACCGCGGCGGCGAATGGTCAGGGCAGGCTTTCATGTGTTCGCGCGACAAGGAATTCACCATCAAAGGGACCGAGAATTGCCTGACGCGCGGCTTCGACCGCACCGGCTTCTTCGAGGTCGACACAGGCGAACAGCGCGCCTGGACGGTGCAACTGACCGACGCCAACGAACAGCCGGCGCAACAGCGCGTGCCGGGGATTCCAGGAACGGTTGGACCGGGCGGCAACGTTCCGGGCTTGCCTAGCCCGCCGGGTTCGACACCTCCGGGTGCGTCTGGCCTGCCGCCAGCCGCAACGCCCGGTCCTAAGCCATGAGGCGTCTGCGCCGAATCAAGATCCTCGCGACCCTCGGCCCAGCATCGTCGGACAGCGCGATGATCCGCCGACTGTTCGAGGCTGGCGCGGATATTTTCCGCATCAACATGAGCCACACGCCGCATGACAAGATGCGCGAGCTGGTGGCGACCATTCGCAATGTCGAGTCGAGCTATGGCCGGCCGATCGGCATCCTGGTCGATCTGCAGGGGCCGAAACTGCGGCTCGGATCGTTCACCGACGGCGCGGTCCAGCTCCAGAACGGCCAGAACTTCGTGCTGGATTCCGACAAGACGCCCGGCGACGCCACGCGTGTGCAGCTTCCGCATCCGGAGATTCTCGCGGCGCTCAAGCCAGGGCACGCACTCTTGCTCGACGACGGCAAGGTGCGGCTGATCGCGGAGGAAACCTCGCCTGATCACGCCGTCACCCGCGTCGTGATCGGCGGACGGATGTCGGACCGCAAGGGCGTCAGCCTGCCCGACACCGATCTGCCGGTGTCGGCGATGACGCCGAAGGACCGCGCCGACCTCGAGGCCGCCCTGGTCACCGGCATCGACTGGATCGCGCTATCCTTCGTGCAGCGCGCCGAGGACGTCGTCGAGGCCAAGAAGCTGATCCGCGGCCGCGCCTCCGTGATGGCGAAGATCGAGAAGCCGCAGGCGATCGATCGCCTGCCCGAGATCATCGAGGCCTCCGATGCCTTGATGGTGGCGCGCGGCGATCTCGGCGTCGAGCTGCCGCTGGAGCGGGTGCCGAGTTTACAAAAACAGATGACGCGGCTGGCGCGGCGCGCCGGCAAGCCGGTGGTGATCGCGACCCAGATGCTGGAATCGATGATCCAGGCCCCGGTGCCGACACGCGCCGAGGTCTCCGACGTCGCGACCGCCGTCTATGAAGGCGCCGATGCCATCATGCTGTCGGCGGAATCGGCCGCCGGCAAATTCCCGGTCGAAGCGGTGTCGACCATGAATCGTATCGGCGAGGAAGTGGAGCGCGATCCGACCTACCGTTCGGTCGTGACGGCGCAGCGGCCCGAGCCGGAAGCGACCGCGGGCGACGCGATCGCGGACGCCGCGCGCCAGATGGCCGAGACGCTCGACCTGCCCGCGATCATTTGCTGGACCAGTTCGGGCTCGACCGCGATCCGCGTGGCGCGCGAGCGTCCAAAGCCGCCGATCGTGGCGATCACGCCGAACCTGGCGACGGGCCGCAAGCTATCCGTGGTCTGGGGCGTGCATTGCGTGGTTGCGGAAGACGCCCGCGATCAGGACGACATGGTCAGCCGGGCCGGCTCGATCGCGTTTCGCGACGGCTTTGTGCGCGCGGGCCAGCGCGTGCTGATCGTCGCGGGCGTGCCGCTCGGCACGCCCGGCACCACCAACATGGTGCGCATCGCCTTTGTCGGGCCCGACCGCGACGCGGATGTGTGATCTTGGTGGTCATTCCGGGGCGCGTCGAAAGACGCGAGCCCGGAATCTCGAGATTCCCCGATGTGCAATTGCACATCTGAGGTTCACGCTTCGCGTGCCCCGGAATGACGCTCAGCTTTGCAGCGCCGCGTCGAGCGAGATCTTGGTGTTCAGCAGTTTCGAGACGGGACAGCCTGCCTTGGCCATGCCCGCGAGTTCCTGAAACTTTGCGTCGTCCGCGCCGGGTACCTTAGCCCGTAAGGTCAGATGCACCGATGTGATGGCGAAACCCTCGCCGACCTTTTCGAGCGTGACGTCCGCCTTGGTCTCCATGTGCTCGGCGGTGAGCTTGGCTTCACCGAGGATCAAGGACAGCGCCATCGTGAAACAGGCGGCATGCGCAGCCCCGATCAGTTCTTCCGGGTTTGAGCCGGGCTTGCCTTCGAAGCGGCTGGCGAAGCCATAGGGATAGTCGCTCAACGCGCCGCTCTTGGTGGAGATCGCGCCCTTGCCGTCCTTGATACCGCCTTGCCACTTGGCTGATCCCGATGTCGTGGTCATGCCCTACTCCGTGAGGTTGATTGAACCGATCGCCGTTCTGACAACCCTAACACGGCAAGATGTATCCAGCCCCCGGCGCCGGACGTTCCGCGCAATGATTTGAACGAGCGCGGACCCGCCTCATTTCGTGGCAGGCTGTCGCAACTGACGAGGTCCATGCGAGCTTCGAGGCGCATGCGTGGAACGGCATGCGCAATGTTTTCGCTTGAGGCTGCCTTTACGCGCCGACCAGCGTCTTCGCCGGCAGCACGACGGCCTGCACGACGAGGCCGCGGGCGCGGGCATCCATCACGCCGACCGCGCGCAAGGCCAACAGCGTCACGGTCTGCACGGCGTCGCGCAGCCTGGCGGGATCTTCGAGATTGTCGGGCGCCAGCGGACCGACCAGCGCCTCATGCAGCGCGCCCAGCAAGGCGGTGGCGGCAAGCTGGGTGTCCTGCGCCGGCAGATGCCCTGCGCGTACCGCGGCGTCGATGCGCGCGGCGATCTCGCCCGCGATTTCGCGACGGCTGGCGAGCCTGGACGCCGTGACATCGACGTCGACCGGCTCGGCGAGGATGCCCCAGGCGAGCTTGCGCTGCGACAGCACGTGCACGGCGACTGTGGAGACTGCGGCCGCCAGCGCCGAGGACGGGCCCGGCGCCGCGTCGGCGGCGCGGCGTATCGCCGCCAGTTCGTCGCGCGAGACCTCCGCAATCAGTTCGGAAATTAGATCGGCCTTGGACGGAAAGTAGCGGTAGACCGTACCGGCCGCGACATTGGCCCGGACTGCGACGGGGGCGATCTGAACCGCGGCCATGCCGGCCTCGGCTGCGGTATCCCGCGCGGCAGTCAGAATCGCGCTGCGCCGCGCCGCGAGGCGCTTCACGACCTGATGAGTTCGCCGATACACCATGGCACGTTTCTCGTCCCGTACGCGGACCGGCCGCTGGGCACGATCGAACGCGTCTTCACTGTTTTGAGCGGCTCCGTCAGGACCCGCTGCCAAGAAGTGAACACCTATTCAGACCGGAAAACAAGTGTGAATGTGACGATTTGGAGGGCGCCGAGCTCAAGCGCTTGCTGGGGCGGCCATGGCGGCCGGGGCCGGAGCCCGCCGCCACCACGAGCCCGCCCGGCGCATGACCAGGCCTCCGATGGTCAGGGTCACGGCGAATCCCACCGGGAAGCCGAGGAGAATGAAGACCAGGACGAGACCGACCGCGCAGCCGAACGCCGGCAGCTCGTAAGGCCGAAAGCCCCGTGCGAGCCCGAGGCGAACGAGATAGCCGACCGGAATCGCCAGCACCATCATGTCGTACATGAAGAGATAGGGCGTGGTGAGCAGCGTCCCCACCGCGAGCGCGGAAGCCTTCAGCGAATAGCGCACATTGCTGCGCCACATCGCCACCAGCGTGGTCGCAACCGCGGCGGTGAGCACCCACTGGAAAATCCAGGCGAGTTGTTCGGTGCCGCCGAGATAGCGCACCAGCGAGTAGAGGCTCTGCAACTTCCACCAGGTCGCCTTCCCCTCGACCAGGAACGCTTGCGAGAAGGTCGGCATCCAGTGGAAGAAGGCCTGCCAGCTCTCGGTGCCGAACGCGAGCCAGGATGCAAACGCCACCACGATCGCAGTCGCGCCAGCCGCAAAGAACACCCTCCACTCCGACGCCGCGATCAGCACAATCGGGAACAAGAAGCCGTATTGCGGCTTGTAGGTGAGTAGTCCGAGACAAATCCCGGAAAGCACCTTGCGCGTCGGCAGGAGATACAGCGTGCCCCCGATCAAGGCGGCGGTGAGAAAGCCGTTCTGCCCGACGAGCGTGTTGCTCATCACCATCGGAAAGGCGATCGCCAGCACGAGACCGAAGGCGCGGCCGACGATCGCGCGCATCACCGCGAGATAAGGCAGGATGCTGACCGAGACCCAGCCGATGAAGGCGACCGCATAAGGAAACTGCGCAAGGAACGAGGCCACGAACAGGAACGGCGGCGGATAGTGCCAGGCGAAATAGCCGCCGAAATCCTGCTTCAGCAGCGCAAGCTCGACCTGCTTCTGGATATCCCAATCATAGGCCAGCGCCGGATGCCCTTCGAGCACGAGCTTGCCCGCCGCCCAGACATTGACGAAATCGGTCGGGATGCCCTGCCCGTCAGCCTGATAGATCCAGGCATGCGAGAAATACGCCGCGGGAAAGAATACGACATTGATGACGAACAGCGCGAAGCAGACCTTGAGCAGCGCGGCAGGAATTTCGTCCTGCGCCGGCTTGGTCGTCGTGAAGGCGGAAGCGCTGGTGGCCATGCAAAAATCCTGTTCGCGCGCCGTCCGCATCGGTTGCGGGCACACGTCTCACAGCAATAGGCCGGACAGGCTTGAAGAAATGTTAAGGATTGCGGCGCGGGGCCGAATTTGATGCTCCAGCCACCGCGGCGCTCGTCCGAGAGACGTTAATTTCCCGTCTCCAGGTCGCCAAAGCGCTCCCAGCTCTTGCCGTTGAAGCGCATGAATTGCATCTGGTCGACCGGCACATGATCGGTCGGCGAGGTATTGACCTTGATCCCCGGCAAGAGCATCGGCAATTCCAGATCGTGGATCGCGTAGGCCTGTTTCAGGATGTTCTCGGTCGAGAGATCGTCGCCGCAGGCCTTCAGCACCGCCTCCAGCGTCATCGCGCTGTTGTAGGCGTTGACATAGTTGGTGTCGTGCAGGTCGGCCTCGGGAACATATTTCATCATGAACGCGCGCCAGCCCCTGACGCCCGCATCGTCCTTCCAGGCCGGATCGTCGGGGTCCTTGACATAGGCGGTCGAGAGAATGCCGACGCCGGCCTCAAGCCCCGCAGGCTCCATCACGGTCGACACCCAGACCGCGACATTGGACAGGAACGTCATCGGCCGCCAGCCGATCTCATGCGCTTTGCGGATCGACTGCGCGGCGAATTTCGGCGTCGCCGCGATCACGAACACATCGGCGCCGGACGCTTTCAATTTGACGATCTGGGAATCGATGGTCGGATCCTGGATCTCGTAGGTCGCGCCGGTGACCACGGAATCGTATTTTTCGCCGAGCACGTCCTTGAGGCCAAGCAGATAGTCGCGGCCGAAATCGTCGTTCTGCGAGATCACGGCGAATCTGGCGTTGGGGTTCTTCGCCAGCGCGTGGCGCGCGTAGAGCCGGGCTTCATAGCGGAACGGCGCCTGCACGCCCAGGGTCGCCTGCGGATATTGCGCGGTGTCGGCGAATTTCGAGGCGCCGGAGCCGACGAACAATTGCGGGATGTTCTTGCTCTGCAGATATTTCGCGATCGCGGTATTATGCGCGGTGCCGATCGAGGAGAAGATCAGCGCGACCTCCTCGCTCTCCACCAGCCGCCGCGTCTGCTCCACCGATTTCGGCGGCGCGTAGCTGTCGTCAAGCGAAATCAGATTGACCTTGCGCCCGTTGATGCCGCCCCGCTCGTTGAGCATCTTGAAATAACCGACCTCGCCCTTGCCGAGCGCACCGAACGCCGACACCGGGCCGCTGTAAGGCATGGTCTGGCCTATCTTGATCTCGGTTGCGCTGACACCGCGCATCTCGGCACCGCGCGCGGCCAGCGGCCAAGACAATTGCCAAGTTAGTTGCGAAGCCAATAACGCGGCCACGCCCAACGTCGTCACAAGACGCATGGTCCCCTCCCCGATTTATTTTCGACCGTTTGATGACGGCTGCGCGCACGGCGGCCCACCCTCACGATCTCTTGTGTGGGAAACATGCCATGACGCAGCAACCGGCGCTATTGATAATTGCCGCCGCTGACCGCGGCGGGCATTCCGACCGCAAGGCGTCTTGACAGGACAAGGCGTCTTGACAGGACAGGGCGTCTTAACAGGACAGGGCGTCTTGGCAGGATTTGGAAAACATGCGAAATCTGCCGGAAGCTTTAGCTGATTTTCGCAAGCTCCCGATCGTCGTGTCTGTCAACAACATGCGCGCTCCAATCACTCTCGGGCATTCGTGCCTGCCCGCAAAATTGCTGATCGTCACGGTCGTTGCCTGTGCCTTGTCGCCGCCGCGCCCCGCGGCGGGCAGCGAGGGCGGCGCGGCCTTTCTCGAAAAGCTCTCGCTCAATTCGGTCCCTTCGCGCGTCGTCGTGGTCTGCCACGGCTTCGGTTGTGCCTATCGCGATCAGTTGGTTCTCACTCCGGCGAGGCTTTCCTATCTACGCGGCCTGCTGGCCGCCGCTCACTCGGCCAAGCAGGAACGAAAAGCGCTTGCCAGGGCGGTTGCCTGGCTCGACCGCGAGGGCGGGCGCGCCGCCGGTACGGTCGGCCGGATTGCCCGTGCCGGAGCCGGCACCAAGAGCGGTCCGTCGCAGATGGACTGCATCGATCTGACGGCGAATGTCACCGAACTTCTGATCGCGCTCGATCGCAACAAGCTCTTGAAATATCACCGGGTAGACGAGCCGGTCTCGCGCGGCTTCATCATCGACGGCAAGCAGCCGCATACCACGCCTGTGATCGTGGAAATTGCCAACGGCGCGCAATGGTCGGTCGATTCCTGGACCAAGGCCTATGGCCAAAGCCCCGACATCATGACGATCAGCCAGTGGAAAAGCAGGGATTGAGCCCGGCTGCGAAGATCGCGCCGCCCCGGGCGCGCGGGTGTCGTCCGCCCGTCACTGCCGCGAGGCGGTTCGATACAGCAATGGAAATGCCACGCGCGAGTACCCGGCCTGCGGCTTCGCTTCCGGCCGCGGCGGGCTCAAGCACTGATTGAGCGCCGCGGCGACTTCCGCGGCGATGATCGGCCAGTGCACGACGTCGGCGATTCCGGTTCCGACCAATCGATCCGCGCCGATCTCCTCGCTCGACTTCGTCGCCAGCACGATCGGCAGATGCGGCGCGACGTCGTGCAAGGCGGCCGCGATCTCGAGCGACGACATGGTCGACCCGAAATGGCCGACGATGAGCGCGTCGAAGCGATCCGGCCGGGCGCGGCAGGCGGCCAGGGCGGCGCCCGCCGCGTCGAACCCGACCGGCTCGAAACCGAGTGCGGCCAACGTCTCCTCGTCTCGCAAGAGCCGCGCGCCGTCGCTGGTCACCATCATCACGGTCTCGCCGTTCCCGACCTGGACCATGGGGGCGGTCATCGCCGGGATCGGCGCGGAACTCTCCATGCAGGGCAGCCAAACCTCGAACCGACTGCCCAGGCCCGGCGAGCTCTGCACGTTGATGGCGCCGCCATGTTCGCGCACGATCTCGCGCACCGTCGCCAGACCCAGACCGTTACCGGAGGCACGGGTGGTGAAAAACGGTTCGAAGATCCGCGCCAGGGTCGCCTGATCCATGCCCTGTCCGGTATCCGTCACGACAATGCATACGTAACGGCCCGGATGCAGTTCGTCATGAGTCAGCGAGCGCATCTCGGTGATTTCGCGCAAGGCAGTTGCGATTTCGATGCGCCCGCCATCTTCCATGGCCTGCGCCGCATTGTTGCAGAGATTGAGGATGACCTGCTGCAATTGGGCTGACTCGCCCGACACGAGCGCCACGACTTGAGATTCCTGAACCGCAAGTTCGATGCTCGGCGGCAGCGAAACGGTCAATAGCGACGCGGTCTCGTTCACCAGAGCGCTCGCGCTCAGAGGCCTGCGGTGGACATCGCGGCGCTGTCCGAACACGAGGATCTGGTCGACCAGATCGCGCGCCCGCTCCGCCCCTCGTCGGATCGCGCCGAGATTGCGGCCGAGGCGTGCGTCCGGACCGAGGTGCTCTTCCATCACCTCGGCGTGGCCGAGAATCCCGCCCAGTATATTGTTGAAATTGTGCGCGATGCCGCTGGTCAGCGTCCCGATCTTCTCCATGCGCCGGGCCTGCTGCAGCCGGGTCTCCAACCGCGCCCGCTCCGTCTCCATGGCGTGCCGCCCGACGGCATAAACGATGGTATCGAGCGCCATGCGCAAGAGGCTGAGTTCACCCAGCGAGTAGATGCGACAGGGCCGTCCGACCGCCTCAAAGGCCAGGACGACGGCGCTGCCGTCCTGGTCGGCGTTGACAGCGCACGCCCATCCGCCGAGCCCCGCGGCCAGGAGCTCATTCTTGCATTCTCCGCGCGGCATGCGATGGACGCGCGGAACATGGATAATTCCATCGGTGGTGAGGCCGGAGCGCATCGCAACGCCGAGCGCGCTTTCCGGCCATCCCGGCGGCGGAGCGAATCCTGGCTTGTGCCAGACATGCAGCCTCGGCTCCGCGCCCGATACGATGAAATAGGCGCGATCGGAGCCGATGCATCGCACCATCTCGGCGAGCGCGCGTTCGATCTCGGCATCGAGATGCGGCGGCAGCGCATTGATGAACCGCATGGATATGCCCGCGATCACATGCTCGAACGCGGCACGGCGCTGCAGCGCTTTCGCGCGCGCCTTGAGCTGAACCCCGAGGTAAACCAGGAAGACGACCAGGAGCAGCGAGGCCGCATAAAGCAGTTCGCGATAGTCCCGCGCGGCCGTCCGCGAGGTAGCCTGACGCGTCATCAGCAGAGTCCGCAGATGATCCTGCTCCTGTTTTCGCGGAATGGCGCGCATGGCCCTCAAGGCTTGGTCGACCGAGGGAAGAAGACGGTGGAGCAGTCGTCCGTGCGCCAGCAACGGCGCCACGGCCTCGCTGTGCGACGGGGCGGCCAGTTCATCGAGTTCATTCAGCCGATTCTCGACGTCGCGCGCGACGGCCTCCGAGGTGTCGAGCGTCAGGTTCAGCATGGCTGCGGCGGTGGCGCTGATCGCGGGCTCCAGATCCGCAGCCTTCGGCGACACGCTGAAGCGGCTGAAGAAAGACAGGGAGTTATGCATCAGCGCGTTGTCGCTTTTGAATTTTTCGACCAGTTCCTCCTGCCGGTCGACCGACCGTGCCAGCCGATCGACCGCCGCCGTCTCCTGATCCAGAACCGCCGACTGGCGCAAACGGTCGCGGCAAATATGCAGCGCATCGATTTCACGAACCAGCGGATCGTAGTTGCGCAACATCCCTGTGCGCGCGCTGAACACGTCCCGATACAGGGCGTTTTCGATCATCGCGAAGTGTTCGAGTTCCGCAAGGGCGACATCGAATGTCTCGGCTTCCGGATTGAGCGCGCGCAGCGACAGCCAGGTCAATAGCACGACGACAAGAGCTGCGGTCGCCGCGGCGGGAAACATCCTCATCGTCGTGCCTCGGAAACCGGCGCGCCACGGAAAGTCCCGGTCAGCGATTGAAGAAACGCAACGAGGGAATCGACCTGCTGGTCCGACACCGTGCGGTCGAGCTGCGCCGCTGCCATCCGGCGGATCGCGTCCGCGAGAGTCGGTGCGCTGCCATCGTGAAAATAGGGCGCCGTGGTGGCCACGTTGCGCAGGCTCGGCACCCGCACGATCTCTGGCTTCCCCGGAACGAGCTGCCGGAAGATTCCCTGCCGCTGCATGAGATTGCCGCCGATATTGACGCCCTGATGGCATGCACTGCAGCCGAGCGACTTGAACAGCCGGTAGCCGTCCCGCTCCTTGTCGGACAGGGCCGACATATCGCCGCCGAGCCAGCGATCGAACCGGCTTCCCGGCGTCAGCAGCGATTGTTCGAATGTCTCCATCGCGTCAAGAAAGCTGTCGCGATCGGGATCGCGTCCGTAAGCTTCGCGGAATTGCTCCGCGGTTTCGGGATCGGCGTTCAGCTTCCGAACCACGTCGTTCACGCTCGTCCTCATGTTCTCCGGATTTTCCAACGCGGACTCGATTTGAGCCGCAAACGTTCGGATGTCGCCTTCCCAGTTCAAACGAAAATTGAGCGCCGCGTTGAAGACCGTCAGCGTGTCGAAGCGGGGCTTCGGCTTGTCGCGGGCTTCGCCCTTGCCGGCGTTTGCGTTGGCGCTGACCTTGCGGCCGCCGGCACCGTTGGAATGAATGTCATGGCACGACGCGCAAGCGAGGTCTCCGCCCGCGGACAGACGCGGGTCGGAGAACAGACGCTCACCAAGCGCAAGCTTCTTCGGATCCGCGACCGGCGGCGACGGAATCGGCGCAATGGGCTCCTCGGTCAAGGTCGTTGCGCAAGACGCACGCGATTCCGATGGGGCCTGAGCCGCCGCCCCGCTCGCGACAACCAGCAGCCCCAGGCAGATCGCGAGCAGCCAGCCGCGCGGTCGCAGCAGGACGGCCCCCAGCCGCGCCGGCCCAAAGGCAGTTTCTATGCGATATCGCCGGCGCAAGGCCGGCGACCATGGTCCCATCGTCCCAGACACTCCCCACACCTCTCACATCAAGCGCTACCGGAGCGGCCCAACGCCGCGCAGCGCGCGACGGCTGTATTGCCGCAGCTCGGCCGTCGCCTGGCACCCGCCTCCCGGCCGACGCCGTCTCGACAGCCACGCGGCCACGATCGCGGTGATGGAGGCGAGCCGCCCCGAAGGGGCTCGCCGCGTCACGTTCAGCCGCACGATTTTTTCGTTGCCACCGGGGGCGGCGGCAATCGATTGCGTTCGGCCCGCGGCCGGAAACAGCGAACGTTTTCCGCTATCATCGGCCGCGAACCGCGATAGTTCCCTCAGATCGGGCGCGAGGCCGGGCGACCGGCTGGAACTGCCGCGTTGAGGCGGTCGGTCCGGCGCGGGATCGCGGCGATCGGCGTCGTCATTTTCGACGGCGTACGCGGCTGTCGGGTACATGGCCTCTGCGTAGGCGGCGCAGCCCGCGAAAACCTGCGTCACGATCCATGACATGATGCCGATCGGGAAATTGGCGAATGCGAGGTCGGCGCACCCGCCACACCACGCCATGGCCTTGAGCATCAGCCCTGAGCCTGCCGCCAGGAGTGCGCGCACCGGCCGGGCTTGTGACGAGACGCGTTGCGGCCCACCGGCGCCTGCCTGCCGGCCTGAGGTGCGTCCCAGATCGATCTGACGCGCTCCGAACTGCAAATGCAGAATCCGCGATTGCTCCGCTGGCGCGGCATCGGCCGCCACATATGGCGATGCGTGAGCAAACTGCGACCGGCCGCGAAAAAATGACTTTCCCAATGGCATGGAGGGCTCCCAAAATAAGGCGATATGGGAGACCTTGCCGTTCGCGTGTTTCGGCAACATTCCAGCGCTGGAAATTCGGGTTACGGTCGTAATGCGGCACACCGGCCTTCCCGGCCGGGAAACGATTCTCGCGGCACGTCGCGGCTTTATCCGGACGGCGGCCCGCCGATAGGCCGAAACCGAATTCATCACAGCACTTCGACGGGAAGCGAGAAGACATAGCCGACGCCGCGTTCGGTCTGGATGATCGACGGCGTGCTGGGGTCGCTCTCAAGCTTGCGCCGAAGCCGCAAGACCTGCACATCGATGCTGCGGTCGAACACATCCTCATGAATGCGGGTCGCCTGCAGCAGGTGCTCGCGCGAAAGCGGCCGCTGCGGCGCATCGACAAAGGCGATCAGCAGCGAATACTCGCCTTTGGTCAGGCTGACCGGCGCGCCGGCCGAATTGGTCAGCCGCCGGCTGCGCCGATCGAGCAGCCAGCCGCCGAACCGACATCGGCCTCGTTCGGAATCCCGCGCAGCCGCGGCGTTGCCGGCCTCGCGCCGCCGCAGCACCGCCCGGATGCGGGCCAAAAGCTCTCGCAGCCCAAATGGCTTGGTGATGTAGTCGTCCGCGCCGAGTTCGAGCCCGACCACCCGGTCGATCTCGTCGCGGCGATGACCGGTCGTGATGATGATCGGAATATCGGAGTGCGCACGGATCTCGCGGAGCAGATCGAGACCGTCCTCCTGGCCAAGCCGCAGGTCGAGGATGACAAGGTCGGGCTCGCCGCGCGCAAGAAACGCAGAAACCTCATCGCGCCGGGACGCGGCAACGGCGCGGATATCGTGCTCCTCAAGGTAATTCATCACCAGGTGACGCATGGTGAGATCGTCTTCGACCACCACGCAGACCGGCTTCCTCCGCTCTGGGCCGATCTTTCCATCCGCGGCCTCGAACGGCTCGTCCGCGACCCTGCCAACTTCGTCCGAGTCAACGCGCGCCGGTTGGGAACCGCGGCCGGTCGCTGCATTTGCCGTCATTCAGGTCTCTCCGACGCCCCGGCCCCTAATATAACACCGCATGTTGCGCTGCCGCACACGATTCAGCGAGGGCGGAGCAGCGGCCTTCGCACGTTGCGGGGGAGCCACGCTCCGTGCTTGGAACTTGTTGGAACCCGGCTTCGCGTGCTGTTCTCTGAAAACGACCGCGTGGACGCAATTGCCTCGTTCGCGGCTGGAACTGCCCAAAAAGACGGAAGGAACTTGTCACTGCTCGCGCCGCGGGCGATCGCGAGGCGATTTCAGTACGAGACGATTTCAGTACGAGACGATTTCAATAAATGGGCCCGACACTGACTTGCGGTAGGACCGCGCGTTCTCAGCTACAAAATTGTTACTCCGAGCCCTGCTCTTCGCAAATTTGCTTGAACCGAGAGCGCGGTGAAAATTCAACGCGCGGCATCTACCCCGCCGTCACGATCGGACAAACTCCAGGGGCGGTTGGATGCCGCGTTTCGTCATTCCTCACCTCCATCCTGGGAATGAGTGACCTTCGCCGCCCGTCTTCGGAAGAAAGCCTCCAGCCGCACCTTGGCATCATCGTCGACGATGGTGAGCGCAGCCATCAGGCTCTCGGTCAGGAAAGCAGTGTCCGGCTCCGCGCGCGCGATGCGGGGCAGCGCCTGCAGCACCGCAAAGTTGCTGAGCGGCGTGTTGCCGGCGATCTTCTCGGCCAATTCCAGCGCCCTGGCGATACCCTGGTCGTCGTCGACCACATATTGGGAGAAGCCGAGCGGCAGACCTTCCTCCGCGCTATAGGTCCGACCGGTCAGCATCATATCGACCATCCTGGTCGTGCCGATCAGGCGCGGGATACGAATGGCTCCGCCCCCGCCGACGAAGATTCCCAACGCGCTCTCCGGCAGGGCATAATATGCGCCGCGCTCCGCGATACGAATATGGGCGGCAGCGGCGAGCTCCAGACCACCACCGATCACTCCGCCCTGCAGCACCGCGATGACCGGCACCTCCGAATTTTCGATCTTGTCGAAGGCGCGGTGGAACGATCGCGAAAAACGCAGGCTCCCCTCGACGCCGAAATCCATCAGCGCTGCAAGATCGGCGCCGGCGGAAAAATGCTTTCCCTCGCCATAGACGATGATGACGCGGGTGCCTTCCGGCGGATCGGCGAAAAATCCTTCGATTCCCGCGATCATCGCCGCGTCGAGAGCATTTCTCTTGGCGGGACGAGACAGGCGCAGCAGCGCGATGGGACCGCGCTGGCTCACGATCAGGTTGTTCGCAAGGATCTGCCCGAGCGAGCTGGCGCGTCGGCTCTTGCGGCCATTGCGATTCGATCGATCCAGTGCGGTCGTCGGGTGCCCGTCCAGAGAAAGCGGCTTGGTGCTTGAATTTTCGAACGATCCTGTCAGATCAGACATAGTGCGAGATCTCTCATAATCTTCGTGGGACTGAAAACGGATCCACTGAAGACCACGCACGTTGCCGGAAGATTTCGGAACAAAGCGATCGCATTACGCCTGTAACAGGCCCCGAAGCGGCGGCCTCAATCCCGCGAAGACGACGCAAGCCCTGCTGCATCCGATGCAACAGGGCTGCCGTAGATACGCAAGGGAGTGGAAGAAATTACGGCCCGATCTGCCGGCTCACCGCGTTTTCCTGCTGGTTCAGCGCGCGCTGCTCGGCCCTCGTGATGTGACCGCCGTTGAAGCCGGCCATCGCGCGCTCCTCGTAGCGGATGGCGCGGTCCTCGGCATGCAGCTGTCGCGCCTCGAACGGGGTGATGCGTCCGTCGGCCACGCCCTGCCTGATGCGGAAATTCTGCACGGCAAGGCGGTTGTTCACCTCGACGCGGCGCGGGTGATTGGCCTGCCACAGGGTTTCGGCCGACGCTGACGTCACGGACGTGCCGAGCGTTGCAAGCGCGAATGCGATCATCGAGAACTTGGTGATGCGGGTCATGGCTTCTACTCCGAGTTGAGCACCGTCGGTGCGTGATTGATCACGCGGGCAATGATGCGGCCGGCGTCCCGAAGCGGCGCTGAACGCGCCGTTCATCACCTCGTCAGCAACCTTGCATGGACGTCATCTTCCTTGCCGGCACGGAGCGGTTGTACGCCGCCGTGACCGAACCGGCGCATTTCCGAGGGGGATTCGGCCCTGTTTGGAGCGTCGAGGCACAGGACAGCAGCGACAGACCTGCCTCAATCACATTGTCGTGCGAGCCCGGCCGCGGCGTGGGCCGCCCCACGCGGTGCGAACTGCGCCGGAAGATTGGCAGAATGCCACGCCGCCGCTATGGTCGGGCGGGCCATAGGCGAGAGAGGCTGACGAGTGATGACAGAACTCACCTTCGAAGCGGCGCTGCAAGACCGCACGGCCGAGATGCTCGATGCCTGCACCAAATGCGGCAAATGCGTCGAGGTCTGTCCGAGCGCCCAGCCGGCCAACATCACGGACGCCGACCCAACCGATGTCATCACCGGAATCATCGATCTCGTCCGCAGCGGCGACGGCTCCGAAATATCCCGGCGCTGGGCGACGTCCTGCACGCTGAGCGGCGCCTGCATCGCGGCGTGCGACGAGGGCGTCAATCCGCGCTTTCTGCTGGCCATGGCCCGTGTCGCGATCAGGCAGCACGATGTCGCGTTGGCAGAGCGGCGCCGGGACGGCGTGGCGAAATTTCGCGACACCAGCCGCGATGTCACGACGTTATCCCGGCTGCAGCTCGAACGCGAAGCGTTGGAACGCCTGGGACAAGGGGCTGCGTCGCAATCGACATCGGACGAGGCGCCGGATTTCGTCTTCTACACCGGCTGCAATGTTCTGAAGACACCGCACATCGCGCTTCTCGCGCTGGATATCATGGATACACTGGGCATCAGCTACCGCGCGATGGGTGGCCCCAGTCACTGCTGCGGCGTCATGCAGCTCCGCGCCGGCGATGTCGAAATGTCCGGCCGCATGGGAACGAACTCGATCGAGAAGATGGCGCACAGCAAGTCGGGACAGGTGCTCTCGTGGTGCCCCAGCTGCTATGTCCAGTTCACCGAGACCACCCTGCCGGCCATCGAGCGGCAACGCGGCGCGCGGCCTTTCGAGATGACGCCGTTCATCGCGTTCTTGAGGACCCGCCTCGACGCCTTGAAGGCCGCTTGCCGCGAGCCCGTCGCGTTGCGGGTGGCGATGCATCGCCATCCGGGCGTGCCCAGCGTCGTCAATGCCGCGATCGCGATCCTGCAGGCCATTCCCGGCATCGAACTCGTCGATCTGAAGCAGCCCGCGATCGGCCTGCAGAGCGCCAGTCTTGGCGTGCTTGCCGACCATAAGAGGGAGCTGCAACGCGCCGAGCTGCAAGCGGCCTGCGACGCCGGCGTCGACGCGCTGGTCACGATCTACCACTCCGAACATCGCGAATTGTGCGCGCACGAATCCGAGTGGCCGTTCCGGATCGTCAATCTTCTGGAAGTTCTCGGCCAGAGCATGGGGCTGCACCGGGACGACCGCTACAAGGAGTTGAAATTCGCCCAGGATGCCGATCTCATCCTCGGCGAATGCGGCGACCTGATCGCTCGCCACGCGATCGATCCGGCGCTCGCGCGCGATGTCATCGTCAAGGCGATGCTCGGAGACCAGCCCCTTCCCCTCGGCAGCGGTCCGCTTGCGAAGGAAGCGTCGCAAGCCATCGCCCCGACGGCTTGACCGGAGCGAGCGCCACGCAAGCGGCGGTCAATTCGGATTCGCCGGCTGCGCCTGCTTCGGTCCGGGGGGCGCGGGCTCGACCGCAAGCTTCGGGTCGGTCGGCAACACCCGCGCGCCGGCGGATTGCGCGGCCTGGCCCGTCGTGGCGTAACGCGCCTGCTCGGCGGTCTTGATTTCAGGCGTGTGCCAGCGGTCCCGGACAAGGAGCGCCAATATGCCCGCGCATACAAGCGCGACGGCGAACGAAATCGCCGCTAGACCTGCTCTGGTACGCCAATGGCTCATATTAGTGATCCCGATAACCAACCAAGACAAGTCGGGAAGGTCCGCTCTTGTTCCACGCGTGAGCGGTCAGCGCTTGGGGCGCAAGTCCTTCGGGATCACGAATTTCAGCCCCGACCAGATGTCGTCGATCGCGCAGACCTTGATATCGACGAGACCGAGCTTTAACGCCGTATCGCGAATCACGACGTCGCTCAGGTCGGTGGCTACACCGCTCGCCTTCTTCGGCCACGACACCCAGATCATGCCATCCGGCACAATGGCATCGCGATATTTGCGCAGCCTGCCCGCAAGCCCGGCAGCTTCAGTCGCAAACAGGTGCACGACATCAAGCGGCGCTTTCGGGCGGGAGACGATCGTCACCTCATCGGGCAATTCGCCGACGATATCGCCGTAGGCCGCGGGCGCGCCGTCGACAAAAATGCGAAAGCCCGGCTTGATGCCGAGCTTCTGCACAATCGTCTTGCCGGAATAGCCGGCCATGTCGCAACCAGGCTTACGCCTGCGGCTGCGGCTCCAATCCGGCGTCCGGATCGGGACGCGGCCGCGGCTTGCCGGCCGGCGGCACAGCGGAGGCGCGCGGCGTGGCCGGCTCCAGGACAGACTCGCGGTTCGGCTTCTTGCCGTTGAGCAGATCCTTGATTTCATCGCCCGACAGCGTTTCGAACTCCAGAAGCGCCTTTGCCAGCGTTTCGAAATCGGCCTTCTTCTCGGTCAGAATGGTTCGGGCGGCCTCATAGGCCTCATCGACCAGACGCCTGACCTCCGCATCGATCTTCTGCGCAGTCGATTCCGACAGGTTCTGCGTGCGCCCCATCGACATGCCCAGAAACACCTCTTCCTGGTTGTCGCCGTATGCGACCGTGCCGAGCTGATCGGAATAGCCGAACTGCGTCACCATGGCCTTGGCCATCTTCGTCGCCTGGCGAATGTCCTGCGAGGCGCCCGACGTGATGTTCTCCTTGCCGAAGGCGAGCTCTTCCGCCACGCGTCCGCCCATGGCGACCGCGAGCTGCGACGTATATTCCTTGTACTTCATCGAGTAGCGGTCGCCTTCGGGCAGGAAGTTCACCATGCCCATGGCGCGGCCACGGGGAATGATCGTCGCCTTGTGGATCGGAATCCCCGCCGTGACGTTGAGGCCGACGATCGCGTGCCCCGCCTCATGATAGGCGGTCAGCATCTTCTCTTCCTCGCTCATCACCAGCGACTTGCGCTCGGCGCCCATCATGACCTTGTCCTTGGCCTCCTCGAATTCGGCCTGCGTGACCATGCGCTTGTTGCGGCGCGCAGCGGTCAGCGCCGCCTCGTTGACGAGGTTCATCAGGTCGGCGCCGGAGAAGCCGGGCGTGCCGCGGGCGATGGTCTTGAGGTTGATATCCGGGGCCAACGGCACCTTGCGGACATGAACCTTCAGGATCTGCTCGCGGCCGACAACGTCGGGATTGGGCACCACCACCTGGCGGTCGAAGCGGCCGGGACGCAGCAAAGCGGGATCGAGAACGTCGGGACGGTTGGTCGCCGCGACCAGGATCACGCCTTCATTGGCCTCGAAGCCGTCCATCTCGACCAGCAACTGGTTGAGCGTCTGTTCGCGCTCATCATTGCCGCCGCCGAGGCCGGCGCCGCGATGGCGGCCGACCGCGTCGATTTCGTCGATGAAGATGATGCAGGGCGCGTTCTTCTTGGCCTGTTCGAACATGTCGCGGACGCGGCTGGCGCCGACGCCGACGAACATCTCGACAAAGTCCGAGCCCGAGATCGTGAAGAAGGGCACGTTGGCTTCGCCCGCGACCGCGCGCGCGATCAGCGTCTTGCCGGTGCCGGGAGGGCCGACCAGCAGCACGCCGCGCGGAATCCGTCCGCCGAGGCGCTGGAATTTTCCGGGATCGCGCAGGAACTCGACGATCTCCTGCAAATCCTGCTTGGCCTCGTCGACACCCGCGACGTCCTCGAAGGTGACGCGGCCATGCGCTTCGGTCAGCATCTTGGCGCGCGACTTGCCAAAGCCCATCGCCTTGCCGGCGCCGCCCTGCATCTGCCGCGACAGGAAGATCCACACGCCGATCAGCGCGATGAACGGCAGCCAAGAGACGAGCAGCGAGACGAACCACGGCACGTTGTCGCCCGGCGGCTTAGCGGTGATCTGCACCTTTCCGTCATAGAGGCGCTTCACCAATGTCGGGTCGTTCGGCGCATAGGTCTGGAACGAGGAGCCATTGTTCAATGTGCCATGGATTTCCGGCCCCTGGATGACGACGTCGCGGACATGGCCCTGGTCGACCTCGCTCAGCAATTGCGAGAACGAGATGTCCTGCGAGGACGCGCGTTGGCCGGGATTCTGAAACAGCGTGAACAGCGCCAATAGCAATAGAACAATGATGACCCAGAGGGCGAAATTCCGCAGATTGGCGTTCATCGATCTTCCTTCGTGGTCGCGCGGATCGCGGCCTTGTATCCTTCGGACCTATCCAGGGGTAACCACGGGAATCCCCCGCTCGACCGTATCACAATTTAGGTGCCGCTCGCCTTGCTGCCAAGGGAACCACGCAGGACTATTTAGCGCATCCTGGCTCGATTCCCGCGTAAAAAATGGCGGTGAAAGTGGCGTTTTCCGGGCTGGTTAAGACTCCGCGGGTTAATATGAACCCGAAGCGATGGTGCTCACTTGCCTTTATGAGCGCGCTTTGGCGAGCGATTCACGCGTTTTCGTCGCGCGACCGGGTCCTCGCTTGGCCTGAGACCGCGCCCGTCCGGCCGCGGCGGATGGGCGCCGGCTCGATCCGGATCCGCCCCTTGCTGAGGCTCACCAGCGCGCCGGCGAGGGTTTGCCTGATCCCGATCCGCGCACCCTTTGACCTGCCCTTCCCGGACCTGCCCTTCCCGGTTTTTTCCGGAAAACTCCGGTCCAGCTGCACCAGCAGAGCTTCCACCTTGCCGAGTTCGGCAGGTCCCTCATGTCCGAACCGGTTGATCGCGCGCAGCAGCAGCCGAAGCCGGACTTCCTCGGGCATGGCCGCGAACGCGGCGGCATCGAAATCTCTTGCGTCAGGCCCTCCCCGCTTCGTCTGATCCTTCAGCGCGAGATAGCGCTCGGCGCCGTCGGCCAGCACTTCCACGGCCGCGTTCGCACGGGCAAGCCGCGAGGCCAGCCGCGCCAGCCCGCGCGCGTCGCCGCCTTCGGCCGCCAGCAGCGGCAGCAATGTGCGCAGCCGCGGGCGGGTCAGCGCCGTGTCGCGGTTGGTCGGATCGTCGGCAAAGGCCACCTTCGCCTTGTTCAAGGTCGCGACGAGCCGCGATTTCGGGACATTCAGCAGCGGACGCGCCAGCACGACGCCGTCGCGCGCGCTCTCGCGCGCCATGGCGGCAAGCCCCGCGATGCCGCTGCCGCGCAGCAGCCGCATCAGCAATGTCTCGGCCTGGTCGTCGCGGGTATGCGCGGTGAGGATATGCGTGGCGCCGGCCACGTG
>Ga0137403_10001142_pt1 | contig 25624 bp, 24 predicted proteins | sample CZOMad2_1_16fung_FD_122057 | JGI IMG/M metagenome (GOLD analysis project Ga0137403, IMG submission 122057) | Vadose zone soil fungal communities from Angelo Coast Range Reserve, California, USA - CZOMad2_1_16fungal (Hybrid Assembly) | ecosystem: Environmental > Terrestrial > Soil > Vadose zone... | reverse complement strand
GGCGATGGGGCGACGGGTTGGCCCGTGGGACGGGCCGGGGCGTTGCCCCGGCGGAGACGTCCCGCGGTCCCCGTGGCCTGCGGATCGATATCGTTCAGGACCTGGGACGTCTTCTACCCGCTTCCGGCCACCATTATCTTGGAGCCGGAGGGGCGGTATCGGTTGACGGCTTCCAGCGAGAAGGATTGGCGCGGATGTAGGCGCGGACGCGCTCGAGGTCGTCGGGGTCGCGCAGGATCGTGTCGTGGAACCTCGTCTGCCAGGCGAAGTCCGGTCGCCCCAGATCCCTCCGGATTCGCTTGGTCGATTTCGATTTGAACTGGCTGATGATGGCCCCGAGCGATTGGGCGGGCAGGCGGCTGGCCTCCGCCGGGCTCTGGCCCTTTTCGGGCTTTCCCTGGAAGACGAGGACTCCATGTATGTGGTCCGGCATGACGATCCATTCGTCCAAGGTGACCTGCAGACAAATTCGCGGGATCTTCCTCCACTCTTCGGCGACGGCTCTACCTGCTGGCGACAACTCCACCTGACCCGCCTTGATCTCCCCAAACCAACAGGCCCGCCCGCGCGTACAGATCGTCACGCTGTAGATGCCGGCCCAGCGATAATCCCAACCGGCGAGGCGGGCTGAAGGAATCCGATAGCGGGCCTTGAAGCGAAGGGCGTCGGACACCGGGTAAGAATACCAAGCCTGGCCGTAGAGACGTTCCAGGTCCTGAACGATACCGATCCGCAGTCCACGGGGACCGCGGAACGTCTCCGGATAGGGTTGTCGCCTCCTCTACGCGCCATCCAGAGATTGGCGATCCCTCTGCGAGCTGGCGCCGTGCAGAACCGTGCGCCGCGCAGGCGGTTGGAGGGCGGAATATTGGGCGATGGGGCGACGGGTTGGCCCGTGGGACGGGCCGGGGCGTTGCCCCGGCGGAGACGTCCCGCGGTCCCCGTGGCCTGCGGATCGATATCGTTCAGGACCTGGGACGTCTCTACCTGCCTCCGGCCACCATGATCCTGGAGCCGGAGGGTATTTTGCGCCGATGTATCCGGCCGTAGAGACGTTCCAGGTCCTGAACGATACCCTTCGCAGTCCACGGGGACCGCGGAACGTCTCCGGATAGAGTTGTCGCCTCCTCCACGCGCCCATCCCCAGATCGGCGATCCCACGCTATGCGGACGGCCCCGGCCACCAGCAACCTGCCGTGGGATAATCAAAAAGAGATGAAGCGCCGCCGCCCCCTCCCCAGCGTTTGGAGCCACCGCTCCGGCCCGTTCCTCCGCGGGGTCCGTCTCCTTTCGGACAAGGCGGACCGTTCGCGCTATCCCTTCAACGTACGAGCCTTCTCCCACGGAATCGACCTCCAGTTCCGCAGCAACGTCACCTTCTTCGTCGGCGAGAACGGCAGCGGCAAGTCGACGCTTCTCGAGGCGATCGCGGAGTGCTGTGGCTTCAATCCCGAGGGCGGCAACCGGGACCACCACTTTGCGACCTTCGGGGACCGCTCGGCGCTGGCGAGCGCGCTGCGGCTGGCGTGGCTGCCCAAGGTGACGGAAGGGTTCTTCCTGCGGGCCGAGAGCTTCTACAACTTCGCGACCTACATCGAAGAGGTCTCGAATCTGCTTCCCTATGGCGGGAAATCGCTCCACCAGCAGTCGCACGGAGAGTCCTTCCTCGCTCTCTTCGTCAACCGGTTCGAGCAGGGGATCTACCTCCTGGACGAACCGGAGGCGGCGCTCTCGCCCCAACGCCAGCTCTCGTTCTTGAAGATCCTCCACGACCTGGCGGAACCCAACCAGGCGCAATTCCTCATCTCCACCCATTCGCCGATCCTGCTCAGCTATCCCGGCGCGACGCTCTACAGCCTCGACGGGGATTCGATCGCGGAGGTCGGCTATCAGGAGACGGAGCACTACCGGCTGACGAAAGACTTCCTGAACGCGCCGGAGAGGTATTTCAGGACGCTCTTCGCTGCCGGGGACGACGAGGAGAGCGACGAGGACTGAAACCGGAGATCGCCGTCAGGCCGCCGGCTCGTTGCGATCGAGGGCGCTGTTCAGGCGCTGGACGATGGCGTAGACCTCCGGCCGGGTGAGCTTGGCGCCCGGGCCGACCTGCTCGACCCGGTCGAGGGTGGCGTGGGCGAGGTGGAGCGGCAGGGCGTTGAAGGTCACCAGGCCGCGGGAGGCGCCGGCGTGCTGGAGGTCGAGCACGTAGGCGTCGGCCGCCTCCAGGTCGCGCCGGGCGAGGGCGGTGACCTCCTGGCGGACCTGGGCCTCCGGCCCGGGCGGCAGATAGCGCCGCCCCTCCCCGGCGTCCGCCGCCGAGTCCTTCAGGATGTTGACCAGCTGCAGCCCCTCGCCGAAGAGGGCGGAGCGCTGGCGCAGGGGACCGGCGACGGCGAGAAGCTCCGGCTGGCCGAGGAGGAAAAGCTCGGTCAGCAGCTCGCCGACGATGCCGGCCACCACGTAGCAGTAGCCACGGAGATCGTCCAGGTCGGTCAGCGCCAGCTCGCCGTGGTCGGTGCCGCGGGCGACGTAGCCGGCCATGCCGGAGATGGTGCGCCGGGTGTGCTCGCGGATCAGCTCCCCGGCGGCAGGGGAGAGGGCGAAAAAGGCGTCGAGCACGTCGGGGGACTCGGCCAGGAGCTGGCGGTAGCCCGGCTGCGCGCAGGGGACCTCGGCCTGCCAGCGCTCCGCCGCCGCGGCGATCTCGCCCCGCCGCTCGGCGCCATCGAGGAGGTCGCCGAAGCTCTCGAGCGCCGCGATCTTCGCCGCCCGTGGCCAGTCTGCCGCGTCCTCGAAGGTGTCGGCGATGCGGAAGAGCAGGTAGGCGAGGGTGACCTCCCGGCGAGTGGGCTCGGGCAGGTGGGGGATCGAGAGCGCGAAGGTGCGGCTCGTCTTGAGCAGCAGGTCTTCGAGGTCGGCCATGATGCAGCGATCCTACCTCAACCGCTGTCAGCCGATCCGCGTCCCCGGCACCGCCTCGCCCGCCACCGCCCGTTCGAGGAGGCCGGGCTCCCGGCCGTCGAGGATCTGCGAGACGATCCCGAGGTCGGCGAGGTCGAGCGCCGTCTCCACCCGGTGGCGCATGCCGCCGGTCACGTCGGCGCCGGCCGTGCCGGCGGAGCCGCCGAGCGCCTCGCCCAGCCCGGCGAGATCGGCGCGGGTCAGGTGGGGGATCGTTTTTCCCTCGCCGTCCCAGACCCCGGCGGTCTCGCCCAGCCAGAGGGCGTGGCGGACGGCGATTCCGCGCTCGGGGAGGCGGCGGGCGAGGAGGGTGAGCAGGCGCTCGGTCGAGCAGATGGCGACCCCCTGGGTGCGGTCCATCACGACGTCCCCATAGAGGACGGGGAGGAGCCCGCGCTCCAGGGCGAGGAGCAGCGGCTCCTCGAAAAAGGCGGCGGGCGTGCCACCCGCGGCGACGAGGGCGGAGGAGGGGGCGAGCGAGAAGGGGAGGGCGCCCGCGGCGAGGAGCGCGGCCATCACCTGCCAGTGGAGCGCCGCCGCCCGCTCCTGGGTGAGCGAGATGCCGGGCCGTTGGTCGGGGTGCTGTCCGGACAGGCCGGCGGCGAGGTGGTGGCGGGCTGCCGCCACGTGGCCGAAGGAGCCGCTGCCATGGCCGACGATCAGCCGGGCGGGGGTGCGGGAGGCGGCGCGCGCGATCTCCCCGGCCAGCCGCTGGATCACCGGCAGGCGCGCCGTCTCCGCGCGGGCCTTGTCGGTGATCAGGCTGCCGCCCAGCTTGACCAGGATCGCCTCGGTGGCCTCGGGCATGCCGGCCGCCGGGCTCAGAACAGGTGCGGCGAGGTCCGCTCCGGACCGGGGCCGACCGAGTCGCGGATGACGAAGCCGACGACCGGCAGGCTCTCCAGCCGGGAGGCCACGTCGTCCTCCGCCTCGGCCTCGCAGATGACGTGGACGTTGGCGCCGGCGTCGATGGTGGCGTAGGCGTGGACCCCCTCCTGGCGCAGCTCGCGCACCGCCCGCAGCACGCCTACCGTGCCGGGGCTCCAGTAGAAGATCGGCGGGTGCGAGGACATGGCGATGATGTGGAGGTCGACCGCCTCCTCCTCGATCGCCGGACCGAGGAGCGCGAGATCGCGCTCGGCGATCGCCCGGCGCACCCGGTCGATCCGCTCGGGCAGGATCTCCAGGCGCTTGGGGAGGTAGGGGCTGGTATGGGCGCGGCGGTGCCCCTCGAGCGACGACACCGCCTTGGGGCCGATCTCGACCACGGCGATGACGTCGCGCAGGTCCCAGTGGTCGGCCTCGGCGAGCTCGACGCCATGGGAGCGCTCCGCATCGATGGCGGGCCACTCGACGAAGCCGCCCAAAACCGAGCGCGAGGCCGATCCCGAGCCGCTCTCCCGCGCCAGCCGCGCCAGCTCGTCGGTCGGCACGTCGTCCTTGCCGAGCGCCCCGGCGGTGGCGAGAGTGAGGGCGGCGAAGCCCGAGGCCGAGGAGGCGAGCCCGGCGGCGCTGGGGAAGCTGTTGCGGGTGGCGATGCGGAAAGTCTCCTGCCGCCCGGCCCAGCGCCGCATCCGGTCGAGGTGGGCGCGGACCCGGTCCTCGAACTCGTGCGGTGGCCGCCTAAAACCGCCGTCCGGCTCGGAGATCCAGACCTCGTCGGCATGCCCGGAGTCGAGGAGCTCCGCCGTGCAGCGGGTGCAGCAGCTCTCCAGCGTCATCGAAATCGAGGTGTTGAGGGGGAGCGCACGATCGAGGTCCTTCGCCCCCCAGTATTTGATGAAGGCAATGTTGGCGGGTGCGTCGACAGTCGTCTTGCTCATCCGTTCAGGTCTCCTCCCTCCGGAGTCCGGCGGCCCCGAGGTGGACAGGGTACTGGGGTAAAGCGAGCGCGGGCAGGCGGACCAGCGGGTCCGGCTCCGGATGATATGCCAGAACGATGCCTGCCGACGTCCCGCTGAGCGCCCCGGCGCCCGAGATCTTGGCGGCGCCCCCCGCCGCCTCGACCTGGCGGATGCGCTCCTGCACCGCCTCCGGCACCACCCCCAGCTCGTGGAGGCCGGCCGCGGCGGCGCGGATCAGCTCGACCACCCGCCGGGGATCGAAGGTGGCGCTCTCTAGCTCGGCCCTCAGGCCCAGGGTCGCCTCGCCGATCCGGTCGAGCCGGCGCTCGTGGCGCCCGGGGTCGCGGGCGGCCCGCTCGCGCACCGCCGCCACCACCGCCCCCGTGGTCTCGGCCGGCGGGCCGCTGTCGTAGACTCGGATCTGCTGGAGGAGAGGGGAGCGGACGGCGAGCGGCTCGACCGCGAGCCCACCCTGCGGTGTCTCCGGCGTCCTCTCCCGATACGCCCAGAGGAGCCCGCCGCGGGCGACCGTCGCCGCGTCCACCCCCGAGGGGGTGCCGTGCTGCCGGCGCTCCACCTCGTGGGCGAGGCGGAGGATCTCCGGCAGGTCGAGGTCGAGGTCCAGGTCGGAGCGCCGGAAGAGCCGGTAGCCGGCGATCACCGCCACGGCGGCCGCCGCCGAGCTGCCCATCCCCGAGCCCATCGGGAGATGGGACTCGACCCGGAGGTCCAAGGGGCTTTCGTGCCCCGCCCCGGCGGTCGCGGAGAGCGCCGCCGCGGCCTCGCCCAGGGCGACCTTGACCAGGTGGACGGGATCGGTGCCGCGCAGGGACTGGAAGGTCTCCGGCCCCGGCCGGGCAGCGTAGCCCTCCCAGCGCTCGCGGGCCTCCCGGGCATAGGAAAGGATCTCCGGCCAGCCGGCCGCGCAGCCGGCGGAGAGCCCCGGCAGCTCGATGCGGAGCGGGGCGGCCGGAGCGCAGGGGGAAAAGCGGGCGTAGAGGCGGAGGTCGACCGCCGCCACCAGGGCGGGGCGGCCGTAGACCACCGCGTGCTCGCCCATCAGGATGAGCTTGCCGGGAACGGAGACGGTGACCGGGAGCACCAGGCGGCCGGCCTCGGGGCCTCAGGTGAACCGCGGCGAAGCGGGGGGCGCGGTACCGCGGCCGAGCTTCTCGTGCGCCCGCGCCAGGTCCCACGAGGTGAGGGCCGAGAGGAGCGACAGCTCGCCGGCGAGCACCGCGCCGCCGACGATCTCGGCCAGGCGCATCACCGCCTCGCCGCGCCGCTCCGGGTCGGCGGAGACCCCGAGCACGGCGAGCGCCTCGCGCTGGGTGTCGAGCGCCGTGCCGCCGCCGATCGCCCCCAGCGGGCAGTCGGGGAGGAAGACCGAGGCGAAGACCGCGCCATGGTCGCGCGGCTCGATGCAGGTGATGCCGAGCGAGCCCTCGACGACCTGCGCCGGGTCCTGCCCGGTGGCGATGAAGAGGGCGGCGAGGACGTTCGCGTAGTGGGCGTTGAAGCCCAGCGAGCCGGCGGCGATCGAGCCCAGGAGGTTCTTCCGGTACTGCACCTCGACGAGGTCCTTGGCGTTGGTCTTGAGCGCGTGCTCCAGGACCTCCGCTTCGAGGATGACCTCGGCGTAGATGCGCTTCCCCCGCCCCTCGTGGAAGTTGACCGCGGCCGGTTTCTTGTCGGCGCAGTAGTTGCCCGAGAGCGAGACGCAGGCCACCCCGGTCGCCGGCTCGATGATGCGCACCGCACGGTCGCAGGCGATGGTCGCCATGTTCATGCCCATGGCGTCGCCGGCGTCGAAGCGGAAGCGCAGGAAGACCGTGGTGCCGAAGGCGAAGGGGCGGATCTCCAGCAGCTTCAGGTGGTTGCTGGTCTCCTCGGTGACGGCGCGGATCTCCGCGTCGTGCTCCTCGATCCAGCGCAGGAACTGCTGGGTCTGGACGATCCCCGAGGTGCGGAAGACCGGCGCCCGGGTCATCCCCACGTCCTCCACCCGGACGGTGGCGCCGCCGGCGTCGCGGATCGCCGTGCAGCCGCGGTTGACCGAGGCGACGAGCGCCGCCTCGGTGGTGGCGAGCGGCAGGTAGACGTCGCCGAGGACGTAGTTGCCGCGCAGGGCGAGCGGGCCGGCGATCCCCATCGGCACCTGGGCGACGCCGATGAAGTTCTCGCAGTTCCGGCGCGAGGCGCGGTTGACGTCCAGCGAATGCTGGGCGATATGGTGGAGCGGCGCCTGGGTCATCGCCTCGATCGCCTGGCGGCGGATCTCCGCCGCCTCCTCGGCCGGGAGGTCCTTGGGCAGCTCGTGAAAGCGGCGCTCGCCGGCCACCAGCGAGCGCACCAGCTCGCCATGGAGGTCCGCGGTGCGCGGCGCGGACAGGGAGGAGGGAAAGGGTCGCAGGGTCTTGGTGGTCATGTCTTTGGCCTTCTCGTAAGCCCGGTCGCCTTGAGCTCCGGGATCGTCTTCGCCCCGATGCAGAACATGCAGATCTTGAGCTCCTGGACGACGCGTTCGATGCGCTCGACCACCCTCGCCGGCGACTCGGTTGCCGCTTCGAGGAACTGATAGGCCAGGCCGGCCAGGTCGGCGCCCAGCGCCAGGGCCTTGGCCACGTCGATCCCGTTCTTCAGGCCGCCGCTGCCGATCACCGTCAGGCCGCCGACGGCGGCGAGCTCCTGGATCGACTGCGGTGTCGGCACCCCCCAGCCGGCGAAGACCTCGCCCAGCGGGACATCGCCCGCCCGGGCGGCCTCGATTCGCGCCCAGCTCGTGCCCCCGACGCCCGCGGTGTCGACGATGCGGACCCCGTGGGCGAGGAGCGCCCGGCCGGTGGCGGCGGAGAGGCCGCTGCCCACCTCCTTGGCGATCACCGGCACCCCCAGATCCTGCGCGATGGCGCCGAGCTTGGGGAGCAGATCCTTGAAGTTGCGCTGTCCTTCCGGCTGAATCGCCTCCTGCAGCGGGTTCAGGTGGAAGACCAGGGCGTCCGCCCCGACCATCGCCACCGCCTGCCGGCACTGGTCGAGGCCGATCCCGTAGTTCAGCTGGACGGCCCCGAGGTTGGCGAGGAGCGGGACGGTCGGCGCCACTTCCCGTATCCTGAAGGTATCAGCATTCCGGGGATCTTCCAACGCCTTCCTCTGGGAGCCGACGCCCACGGCCACGCCGCAGGCCTCCGCTCCGGCCGCGAGGTTGCGGTTGATCTTCCCGGCCTCTTCGGTGCCGCCGGTCATGCAGGAGACGAGGAGGGGGGCGGCGAGCCGATGCCCAAGGAACTCGACCGTGGTGTCGATCTCCGCGAAGTCGATCTCGGGGAGGGCGCGGTGCTCGAAGGTGTAGTCGGCGAAGAAGTCGGCGCCGAGCTGCATCCGCGGGTCCAAGGCCAGGCGGATGTGCTCGGCCTTGCGGTCGCGCCCGGGGAGGTCGAAGGGCGACAGGACCTCGGTCAGTACCTCGGTCGCGGGGCCGGAAGAGACCTTCTCGGCGCTCACGCGCGACGCTCCTTCAGGTAGTCGACGAGACCTTCGAGGAAGGTGTGCCCCGGTTCCCGCAGAGCGAGCCCGGCGAGCGCGGCGCGGGCGGTGTCCAGGCGCTCCTCGACCATCGCCTCGACCCGCAGGCGCGCCCCGGTCGTCGCGAGGATCGCCTGCACCCGCGCCACCTCTTCCGCCGGCAGGTCGGGCCGGCCGAGGGCGGCGGTCAGGGCCTGGCGCTCGGCGGGCGAAGCGGCCTGGAGGGCGTGGTAGATGAGGAAGGTGAACTTCCCCTCGGTCAGGTCGGCGCCCACGGGCTTGCCCACGGTCGCCGCGTCGCCGAACATGCCGAGGAGGTCGTCCTGGAGCTGGAAGGCCTCGCCCACCGCCCGGCCGAAGCGGGCGAGGGCGGCGAGCGGGCGGGCCTCGGCCCCGGCGAGGATGCCGCCGAGCTGGATCGGCCGCTCCGCCGTGTAGCAGCCCGATTTGAGCCGCAGGACGGAGAGCAGCTCCTCCTCGCCGGCCTGGCGGGTGGCGCGGCGCGAGGCGACGAGGAGCTCCAGGTACTGGCCGCCGATCACCTCCTGGCTCATGACGGAGAAGCAGCGGGAGAGCTCCGCCGCCTGCGCCCCCTCGACCGGCACCCCGGTGAACAGCTCGACCGCCCAGGTATGGGCGAGGTCGCCTAAGAGGATGGCGACCGCCGATCCGAACTCCGCCGCGTTGCCGTGGAAGCCCTGGTCGCGGTGGGCCTGGCGGAAGCGCGCGTGCGCCGAGGGCAGGCCGCGCCGGGTCTCGGCGTGGTCCATGATGTCGTCATGGATGAGGAGGTAGGTGTGGAGGAATTCGATCGCCAGGGCGAGCGGCAGGACCGCCGGGTCCGCTTCGCCGCCCAGGGCGCGGTAGCTGTAATAGACGAGGGCCGGGCGCAGGCGCTTGCCGCCGCGGGTCATCAGCTGGCCGACGCCGTCGATCAGCTCGAGGTCCGAGGGGACGGGGGAGGCGGCGGCCGCGGCGCGCTTGGCGGCGAGCCAGGCCGCGAGCTCGCCGGCGAGCTTAGCCTGGAAGCCGGCGAGGAGCGCGGCGAAGCCGCCCGGGGTGTGCGGCGCGTCCGCCCCGTCCGGCGCGGCGGGCGAGCCCTCCGCGGCCGCCATCTCGATCGTTCCTGTCACGTCCTTGCCCGTTCCCCGGTCGCAGTCATCGCCTCAGCGCGGTCAGCGCAGTCATCCTAGTGTAGCGGAGGGCACTTTGCAATGCAAAGCGACTCAGTCGGCGAGCTCTCCCTGGAGCACGGTCACCGCCTGGCCGCCGAGCTCCGTCCGGTCGCCCCGGACGCGCACCCGGATCGTGCCGCCGCGCCGGGAGACCTGGCGGGCGAGCATCTCGTCCTTCCCCAGGCGGTCGCGCCAGAAGGGGCCGAGAGCGCAGTGGGCGGAGCCGGTGACCGGATCCTCGTCGATTCCCGCCGCGGGGGCGAAGAAGCGGGAGACGAAGTCGAACGGCGGCAGGGCGGCCGGGGCGGTGGCGATCACCCCGCGTACCGGCAGGGTGCCCAGGGCGCGGAAGTCGGGGGCGAGGGCGTCGACCGCCGCGGCGTCTCTCAAGAGCGCGAAGTAGTCGAAACGGTTGCGGCCCACCCACAGGAGCTCGGCCCCCAGGGCCTCCTGGAGCACCGGCGGCGGCTCGGGCATCTCCGCCGGCGGCTCGGCCGGGAAGTCGAGGACGATCCAGTCCCCCCGCTGCTCGGCGGTCAGGACCCCGGAGAGGGTATGGAAGCGGGCGGTCTCGTCCGCCGCCAGCTCCCCCCGCTGCCAGAGGACGTGAGCGCTCGCCAGGGTGGCGTGGCCGCAGAGGGCGACCTCGACGGCCGGGGTGAACCAGCGCAGGTCCCAGCCGTCGGCCGGCGTCGCTCCCCGGCGGACCAGGAAGGCGGTTTCGGCGAGGTTCATCTCCGTCGCCACGGACTGCAGGAAGGCGGCGTCGCGCGGCGCCGGCAGGAGACAGACCGCGGCCGGGTTGCCGGCGAACGGGCGATCGGTGAAGGCGTCGACCTGGTAGAGGGGGAGGGGCATCGGGAGCTCCTTTTCGGGCGTGCAGTATATCTGCTCCCGTCTCTACCCCCCTTGCATCGTGATCTTGCCCCCCCTACCTCGCCGCCGGCCGGCGCAGGCCGTAGAGCAGCAGGATACAGGCGGTGACCATGGCGATCGCCAGGGTGACGAGGCCGGCGCCGACCAGGGCCTCCTTCCAGGGGAGGGCCAGGCGGCCGTCGGCGGCCAGGGGAGTGAACTTGCCGGTACCCAGGATCGCGCCCAGGAGGCTGAAAGCCCAGTTGGCGTAGGTGGCATAGAGGATCAGGCCGAAGGCGAGAGACGCGGCGCGGGCGGAGAGGACGAGCCGGTCCCAGAGGAGGCCGAGGAGGACGAGGAACATGCCGTTCATCACCGCCGTCATGTGCGCGCCCAGCCCGAGCCTCGGGTAGGGCAGGATGGGCAGGAGGAGCCCGGTGAGGAGCCCGAGGAAGAAGAGGAGGACCCCTCCGAACAGCAGGCGGCGGCTGCGGTCGTGCTCCATGGCCATTCCTCCTGGGAGGCAAAAAGGGGGCGGGCGACACGGCAGGCCACCCGCCTGTGTGGAGATCTCTATCTTGTACTTCGGCGCTGGCGGAGATTTGGATGAAGGGATCGCCGAAAAAGACCGCGGAGAGGTCAACGGCGGGGCAGGGGGGACCGGCCGAGGCTGCGGGCAATCTCGGCGAGCGAGATCCTGTGGGTCTCCAGGTAGGAGTCGATGAGCTGGAGCAGGCTCTCCCGGTGGGGCAGCGGCACCAGGTCGAGCTGGGTGCTGCGCTCGCCCAGGGCGTCGCCCAGCCGCGGCGGGCGGAGGGGGGGGACGCCCAGGAGCTGATCGGTGGTGACGCCCAGGGCCTCCGCCAGCCGCTTCACGGTCAGGCCGCTGGCGCTCAACCGTCCCCGCTCGTAGCGGCTGATGCGCGAGCGGTCCAGGCCCACCTCCCGGCCCAGCTCCTCCTGGGTCCAGCCCCGCGCGTTGCGCAGGTCCTGAATCCGATGCCCCATGGCGCGAGCGAACCTCTTCTCCCGCTCCGTCATTGCAATCCTTTCCCCCTCCGGGAAGAGCCAGCGAATTAGCGGGAGGATTGTGTTAACACGTGGGTACTAATGTCAACAGAATGTGCAGAATTGACAACTTGTGCGGTACTTAAATGCAAGGCTGCGAGTCGTAAACCCAGGGGGCTGGCCGTAAATTTACCGGTCTCCCGAGAATTTTCGGCGTCTCCTGCGGCCGGCGGAGAGGGGTGGTACGCTTGCTCTCATGCTCGACCCCGACCGGCTCGCCCGCCAACTGGAGTTCATCCTCGAGCTCGACCGCCTGAAGGGGATCGAGCGCCGCTCCTGGCTCCTCCACAGCGAGCGGCGGGAGAACTCGGCGGAGCACAGCTGGCACCTGGCGATCATGGCGATGGTCCTCTGTGAGCACGCGGCCGAGCCGGTCGATCGCCTGAAGGTGATCGAGATGGTCCTCGTCCACGACGTGGTGGAGATCGACGCCGGGGACACCTTCCGCTACGACACCGCGGGGCAGGTCGACCAGGCGGAGCGGGAGCGGCGGGCGGCCGATCGCCTGTTCGCGCTCCTCCCGCCTGAGCAGGGCGTCCGGATGCGCCAGCTGTGGGAGGAGTTCGAGGCGCGGCAGACCCCCGAGGCGCGTTTCGCCGCCGCCCTCGACCGCCTGATGCCCATGCTCCACAACCTCCACGGCAACGGCCGCGGCTGGCGGGAGAACGGGGTGACCGCCGACCGGGTCCTCGCCACCAACGCCATGATGGCCGAGGGCGCCCCCGCCCTCTGGGAGGTCGCCCGCGCCATGGTCCAGGAGGCGGTCGCCCAGGGGGTGCTGCCGGCGGAGCCGCGGCCGGACCGGTGAGCGCCGCCGCGCCGGCTGGAGGGGGTCGGGCTGCGGGCGGTGCTCAAACTCGCCCGGCGGGCCAACTACGCCCGCCGGGCTCAGACAGTTGCGCTCCGTCCTCGCCCGACCCCCCCCAGCCGGCTCCTCCGCCCGACCGGCGGGATCTGGTCGGCGGCCTCCTGCTCGCAATCACCCTGCTGGGGATCTACCACTTCGGCCTGCTGCCGGACCTCCCCGGCTCCGGCGACAGCGCCAAGCTGCAGCTGGTGGGGGAGCGGTTGGGCACCCCCCACGCCACCGGCTACCCCACCTGGGTGCTGCTCTGCCACCTCCTCGACCGGCTGCTGCCGGTGGGCTCGCCGGCCTACCGGGGCAACCTGCTGTCGGCGCTCTGCTCGGTCGCCGGCACCCTGCTCTTCGCCGCCACCCTGCGCCGCCAGGGCGTGCGCCGCGGGGTCGCCGGCGCCGCCGCCCTCTGCCTGGGCCTCACCCCCACCCTGTGGTCGCAGTCGGTCATGGCGGAGGTCTACAGCCTTAACTACCTGTTCGCCGCCGCGGTGCTCTACGCCCTGCTCCGCTGGCTGCAGGAGCGGCGGCCGGTCTGGCTGGAGGCGGCGCTCGCGCTCTACGTTCTCTCCTTCACCAACCATCTGACCACGGTCTGCCTGGCGCCGGGCCTCGCCGTCTTCGTCCTGCTGGTGGACCGGAAGGCCCTCTACCGTCCCCGCCTGTGGGGAGCACTGGCGGCGGCCGCCCTGGGCAGCCTGCTGCTCTACGGCTACGTGGTGGCCTGCACCTACTGGCTACGGGTGCCCTACCTCGAAATGCAGGCCGTGGACCTCCGCGAGCTGCTCGACAACCTCGCCGGCGGCCCCCACCGCACCCACCTCTTCCAGCTCGGCTGGAGCGCCCTGCTCCGCGAGCGGCTGCCGCAGATCGCCGGCCTGGCGGGCCGGGAGCTGTCGCTCCTCTGGGTGCTGCCGGTGCTCGGGATCTGGAGCCGGTGGGGCCGGGGCCGCCGGGGGCCGGTCGAGGCCCTGCTCGGCCTCGTCTTCCTCGCCACCTTCGCCTTCCTGGCCGTCTATACCGTGCCCGACCTGTACGTCTACGCCATCCCGGCCTACCTGGCGCTGGGCTTCTATCTCGGCCTCGGGCTCGAAGGGCTGGCCGAGCGCTGGCGGTTCCTGGGGCGGTCCCCGGGCGGCGCCCTGCTCGTCCTGCCGGCCCTGTTCCTCCTGCTGCTCCACGGCCCCGGTATTTCGCGCCGGGCCGAACGCCGGGCGGAGGCGGCGCAGGTCGACGCGGTACTGGCCCACGTTGCCGGCGGGGCTAGCGGGGTGGGGCGGTCGGCCGTCCTCTATTCCCTGGACTACGAGGTCAGCATGGGCCTCCTCTACAGCAGCCAGCTGGGCGCCCCGGCCTACCGTGGCGTCATCGTCCAGCACCTGCCGCCGGCGTCGCTCGGGGTGCCGGTGAGTCTGCAGCCGCTCCGGCGCTACCTCGCGCAGGGGGAGAGCTTCCGGGTCGGCCCCCAGGGGCAGCTCCTGGCGCCCGGGCTCCCGGTGTACGCCTACGTGCCGCGGCCGGAGTACCTGCCGGCCCTGGCCCGCCGCGGCCTGGTCGCCACCCCGGTGGGCGACGACGTCTTCGCGCTCCACGCCGATCCGGCGGTGGCGGCGACGGCGAAAGTGCCGCCGCCGCTGCCCCGGGCCTTCGTGGTCTACCGGCTGGAGAGCGTCGCCACCGCCCGCGGGGCGCTCGCCACCTTCACCCGGCCGGACTTCGATCCCCGTCGCCTCGCCGTGCGTCTGGACTTCCTGCCGGCGCAATCCAGCCCGCCGCCGACCGAGGCCGTGGTCCTGGCGGACGGCGCAGCCCGGGTCGAGCTGCAGCGCTACGACGACCAGCGGGTGACGGCGACGGTCGAGCTGCCCGCCCCCGGCTGGCTGGTGCTGGCGGACTCCTATTCGTCCCTCTGGGCGGCACGCGTCGACGGCCGGCGGGTGGAAAGCCCGCCGCTCGACCTGCTGTTCCGCGGCATCCCGCTCCCAGCGGGGCGCCATCGGGTGGACTTCAGCGTCCTCGATCGCCCTTTCACCTGGCGCGGCTGGTGGCGGGGGTGGGAGGGGTAGGGCCTAGCCTCAGCTCTGGTGCGGCAGGGACAACTCGCCGCGCGCCATGGCGACCGCGGTCCGGGCCGCGATCTGCATCGGGTCGAGGAGCGGCGGGCCGCCGGGCGGCGCCGTCCCCAGGGCGAGAGAGATCTCCGTGCAGCCGGTGATCACCGCGGTGGCCCCGGCGTCGGCGAGGAGGGCCGCCGCCCGGGCCAGCACGTCGCGGTGGAGCTCGCCGGTCTGCGGGTCTCGGTCCTGCCCCGATTTCAACCCGCCGCCCAGCCGGCCGCCCGCCGCGAGGGGACCGTAGATCGGCCGCATCACGAGCTCCTCCTGGAGATTCTCGCCGGAGGGGAGGTCGCGGAGGGAGATGAGCGAGAGCCCCGGGGTGATCCGCTGCGCCCCCTTGGGGAAGAGGCGGAAATCCAGGGTCCCCGTGGTCGCCAGGAGACCGATCCGCGCGGAACCGCCCTGGAGCCGCTCGGCCTCGGCCAGGGTGGCCGCGACGACGTCGAGGATGGGCAGCCGGACCTGGGGCCGGACCTTATCGAGAAAGGCATGGGCTGTAATGCAGGTGATCACCGCGAAGTCGGCACCGCCGGCGGCGAGCCGTTCCAGGCTCTGCACGAGGAGCGGCACCGGGGAGGGACCCTGGCCCAGGAGGTGCTCGGTGCGATCCGGCGTCGCCGGGATCGAGGAGACGAGCCAGTCCGGGTAGTCCTGGTCCCTGGACGCGGCGGGCACGGCGGCGAGGAGCCGGCGCTCGAAATCGACGTGCGCGTATGGACCGAGACCGCCGACGATCCCGATCACCCGCCGCGAGGGCCGTTCCACTTCGCTCATGACGGGCGAAAGCATACCGTCAGATCTCTCCCCGCAGTTCTTCCGGACCTTCGGGAACCTGTCCGGGAGCCTCCAGAACCTCAAGAAAGTCCGCCGGCCAGGGGTTCCCGGAGACGTTTTCGGGGCGGCCGGGGCGGCCGGCGGTCTCTCTCTGGCCCGCTTCTTGCTCCGTCTCCCTCGGGGTTACCTGGCATAATAGCGCCCCATGCATACCGACCTGCTCGACACCGCCATCGCCGCCGCCGCCGCCGGGGCGGCGGTCGTTACCCGTTATTTCCGCGGCACCGGACTGGACGTCCGGCGCAAGGGGGAGAACGACTTCGTGACGCGGGCCGACAAGGAGAGCGAGGAGGCGGTCGTCCGCACGATCCTCTCCCGCCACCCCGACCACCGGATTCTCGCCGAGGAGGGCGGGGAGCGGGTCGGCCAGGGAGGGGACTACGAGTGGGTCATCGACCCGCTCGACGGCACCACCAACTTCCTCCAGGGCCTCCCCGTCTACTGCGTCTCGGTCGCCTGCCGCAAGGGGGACGAGCTCTTGGCCGGGGTGATCCACGACCCGGAGGGCGGCAACGTCTTCGCCGCCGCGGCGGGGGCCGGGGCGACCTGGAACGGCCGACCGATGCACGTCTCGCCGCAGGGCGGCCTCCGCGGGGCCTTCCTCGCCACCGGCTACCCGTTCCGCGCCCATGCCACTCTCGACCTCTACCTCGCCGTCTTCCGCGAAGCCTTCCTCTCCGCCAAGGCGATCCGCCGCTGCGGCGCCGCGGCGCTCGATCTCGCCTATACCGCGGCCGGGGTCTACGACGGCTTTTTCGAATTCCGCCTCTCCCCCTGGGACATCGCGGCCGGCATCCTCCTCGTCCGCGAGGCCGGCGGCAAGGTGACCGACCTGGACGGCGGCACGGACTACTTCCGCTCCGGCAACGTGGTGGCGGGGACCTCCGGGGTGCAGCCCGAGCTGCTGGCGGCGGTCCGCCGCCACGCCAGCGAGGCCGCCATCGACCGCGTCCATCCGCTGGCCCAGCCGGCCGGGGCGGTGGTGTGAGGGAGACCTGAGGACCCGATGAGGAAACCGGCCGCGGCGCTCGCCGCCCCCACCATTCTCGACTCGACCGTCGGCGGCCGGCGGCGGGTGCGCGCTTTGGAGATCCAGATCCACCCTTCGGACATCCGGCACCGGGTGATCTATCTCTTCCTGGGCCGCGTCGAGGTCACCCTCTGGTGCCTGGCCGGGCTGGTCTATGCGCTCTTCCTCACCCTGGCCCTGGCCTTCGCCCCCGGGGTGGTGCGGGGGCTGCTGTCCAGCCAGGAGTACCAGGGAATGGTAGCCGAGCGGGTGCGGCAGGGGGAGCGGCTGCAGGCCCTGGTCGGACGGATCGATCAGCTCGCCGAGCGCAGCCGCGGGCTCGGTTTCCAGGCCGCCAAGGTCCGCCTCGCCTACGGCCTCCTGCGATCGGCGGGGTCGGCGGGGCTGCCGCACCCGGCGCCGCCGGCCGCCCCGGCCGCGCCGCCCGCCGCGGCCGTCGACTCGATCTACGTCGACGCAATCGAACAGGGCGACCGGCTGCGCGCCCACATGGAAGGGGACCTGGCGCTCCTCGACAGCCGCCTGGCGGAGATCGAGGGCTTCGAGCGCACCCATCCCGACCTCGCGGCGACCACCCCCGCCGCCTGCCCGCTCAAGGGGGAGCGCTTCGTCCTCATCAGCGGCTTTGCCCGCCGTAAGAGCCCCTTCACCCACGTCCAGGAGTTCCACGCCGGGCTCGACCTGGCGGCGAACGTCGGCACCCCGGTCCACGCCCCGGCCGACGGCACCGTCGTCTTCGCCGGCCAGCTCCCGGCCGGCCAGCACGGGAGCTGGTGGCAGCTCGGCAACCTGGTGCTGGTCAAGGACGGCGACCTTTTCTATACCGCCTTCGGCCACCTGGCCGAGATCAAGGTGCGGCGCGGCGAGCGGGTGCGGCGGGGAGCCGTCCTGGGGACGGTCGGCACCACCGGCTGGACGACCAGCCCCCACCTCCACTACGAGATCCTGCGGCGCGATGGCTCGGGAGACTACCGGCCGGTCGATCCGCGGGTCTACATCCTGGACCACCGCTGGCCCAACGAGGAGCGCCTGCTCCTCGGGGCGGCGAGCGGTCCGCGAGCGGGGGAGTACGATCCCCTGCCGGTGCGATGAACCGGCGCCGGAAGTGGAAGGCGCGCGCCGACCTCGCCTTCGCGGAGGCCCCCACCCTCGTCATCCCCCAGGGGACCCGCATCGAGGTCGACTCTTCCGGGCAGCTGTCGATCTTCGCTCCCGGCAACCTGGTGATCCAGAGCTCCGGCCGCTACGGCATCCTGGAGTCGGCGGCCGGGTCGGTCCGCATCGACCGCGGGGCCGAGGTCGAGGCGGTACAGGTCCGCTGTCCGGAGACCTGCTTCGTGCAGGGGAGCCTGACCGCCTGGAAGGTGAGCGCCCGGGTGCTCCACCTGGACGACACGGCGCGCGCCCACGTGGTGCTCCAGGAGACCTCGCGGCTGGAGGTGGGGAGCGACGCCCGGCTGGTCGGTAACTTTGCCTCCGAGGGCGAGATCTTCCACCTCTTCTCCCGCTTCGCCCACCAGGTGCGCACCCTGCCCTTCACTCCCGGCCGCCGCCGGCCCGAGCTCAAGGAGGCCGAGACGTCCACCCTGGAGGACGCCCCGCCGCTCGCCGAGCTGCCCGAGCCGCTCCTCTTCGCCCTCGTCCTCATCGAGCGGGAGGTGGAGATGAAGCTCCACGGCCCGGTGGCGGAACGGGCGCTCCGCGAGGTCCTGAAGCTCCTCCAGGAACAGGACCTGGAGACCCTGCGCCACACCTACCGCCTGCTCTTCAACCGGGTCCCCGAGCCGCGCGAGGACGTGCACCGCGCCCGCGAGCTGATCGCGGAACACTACGCGGCGTTGTAGTAGGAGAGGACGTGGAGGGCAGGGCAGGTAGGGGCTGTGCCCCTGTGCCTGCCCTGCTCGGCACGAGACCTCCCGTGCAGGCGCTATGAGACCTCGGAAGCCTCCGGGGCACCCGCGGTCCCCGCGGCCGTCCCGCCGGCCAGGCTCACCGTGCTCGCCTGGGGACCCTCGAAGCCCTGTTCCTCGGCGTAGCGCACCCGCGCTCCCACGGCGAGCGCGTCGAAGCCGGGGTCCAAAACGGAATTGCGGTGGAAGTAGAGCTCGCGCCCGTCCTCCCCGGCGAGGAAACCGAAACCCTCCTCGGGGAAGATGCGGAGCACCGTCCCCTCGGGAGGAGTGAGGTTGGTTTTGACTTCGCCCCGCCGCTTGCGGGCGAACTCCTCGATCTGGCGTTCGGCGGCCTCGAAGGCGTCCTGGGTGGCGGTGGCCAGGGTGGTGGCCTCCTTATCGGCGACGAGCTCGTTGCCCGGTACCGTGATGTCGAGCCGGACCCGCCAGGGACCCCCCTCCTGATGATGGTTGCTGGGGCCCTCGACGTGAATGCGACAGCTGGTGATCCGACGATAGTGACGCTCCAACTTCTCCACCCGGCCGCGCAGGTCGGCCTCGAACTGGGGAGACAGCGTGGCACGGCGGGCGGAAAGCTCCAGTGGTAGCTGCATGTGCGCTCCTCTCTCGTCTCGATCGCGGAGGAACCGCCTCCGGTGCCCCCGACTCTAGTTTACGCCCGCAAGGGGGATGCCATCGAGCCCGGGGGGCGGAGGAACGGTAGAACACGGACGAACACGGACGCTCCACGGACGGACAGGGACGAAGGGTGGGGCTTCTCCGGGTTTGTCCGGGTTTGTCCTTGTTCGTCCTTGCTCGTCTGTGTTAGTCCGTGTTCTTCTCCTCCCTCAGATCCCCGTCACCCGCACCACCTCCTCGAAGGTGGTGATCCCCTCGGCGAGCTTCCGGAGAGCCGACTGGCGCAGGGTGCGCATGCCGTTCTTGATCGCCTCGCGCTTGATCTCGGGGGCGTCGGCGGCCTGGAGGACGAGGTTCTTGACCCCCTCGTCCATGGGCAGGATCTCGAAGATGCCGGTGCGGCCGAGGTAGCCGGTGCCGCGGCACTCGAAACAGCCCTCCCCCTCCTTGACCTTGACCCGTTTCCCCGGCGGCACGGCGAGGCGGAGGGTCGAGATCTCGTCGGGGGTCAGGTGGCGCTCGGCGGCGCAGTGGGGGCAGATCTTGCGCAGCAGGCGCTGCGCCATGGCGCCCACCAGGGTCGAGCTGATGAGGAAACGCTCGACGCCCAGGTCGGCGAGGCGCGAGATCGAGGCGGCGGCGTCGTTGGTGTGCAGGGTCGAAAAGACGAGATGGCCGGTCAATGCCGCCTGGATGGCGTACTGGGCGGTCTCGGGGTCGCGGATCTCGCCGACCATGATGACGTCCGGGTCCTGGCGCAGGATGTGGCGGAGAGCCCCGGCGAAGGTGATCCCCACCTTGACCTGCACGGCGGTCTGGTTGAACTCGTCGTAGACCATCTCGATGGGGTCCTCGATGGTCGTGACGTTGACCTCGCGGGTGGCGATGGTCTTCAAAGCCGAGTAGAGGGTCGTCGTCTTCCCCGAGCCGGTCGGGCCGGTGACCAGGATGATGCCGTGCGGCCGGGTGATGAAGTCGTTGAAGGTCTGCATCTCGTCCGGGTAGAAGCCGAGCCCGGAGAGGTCCTGCATGAGGACGTCGGGGTCGAAGATGCGGAGCACCACCTTCTCGCCGAAGGCGACGGGGAGGGTCGAGACGCGCAGCTCGATCTCGCGGCCGTTGCGCGTCGCCTTGACCCGCCCGTCCTGCGGCCGGCGCTTCTCGGCGATGTCCAGCCGCGACATCGTCTTCAAGCGCGAGGTGACGGCGGCGTGGACGATTTTCGGCATCCTCTGGATGTCGTGCAGGACGCCGTCGATGCGGAAGCGGATCAGGCTCTGGTCGCGCTTGGGCTCGACGTGGATGTCCGAGGCGCGGCTGTCGAAGGCGTGCTGGAGCATGAACTCGACGGCGTTGACGACGTGCTGGTCGGAGGACTCGATCTCCGACTCGCTCTTCATGCGGACGAGCTGTTCCAGGTTCCCCAGGTCGATGCCAGAGGTCAGGTCGCGTTCGGCGCGCTTGACCGAGTGGCGCAGGCCGTAGAATTCGGTGATCGCCTTGAGGATGTCGGGCTCGGAGGCGACGGCGAACAGGATGTCGCGGCCGGCGATACGGCGGAAGGAGTCGATCCCCTCGATGTCGTAGGGGTTGGCGCAGGCCACCCGGAGGCGCCCGTTGACCATCTCCAGGGGGATCATACGGTGGCGGCGGGCGAAGGGGCGCGACACCTTGGACTCGATGAGATCGGCGTTCAGGTTCAGGGTGTCGATGCGGACGTGGACGAGGCCGGCGTCCTGGGCGATCGTCTGGGCGATCTCCAATTCTCCGATCACGCCACCGTTCTTCGCGTCGGGCAGGCGCAGGCGGGTCACCAGCTCGTAGGCGAGGGCCTTCTGCTCGTAGGAGCTGTGCGAGCGCAGGCGGCTCGGCACCTGCCGGGCCTCCTTCTTGATCGCCTCGGCGTGCTCCTCGGCGATGCGCCCCTGGCGGAGCAGGATGTCGGCGACCAGCTCGGGGGTGAGGTTCATACGCCGAGGAGTTTAGCGTAGAGTGGGGCCGGCGAGAGGAGATGGCCGATGCGTGAAGCGAAAGGGAAGCGGTACCCGTGGACGTTGCCCCTCCTGGGGCTCCTGGCGGTCGGCTCGGTCGCCACCTGCTCGGCGAGCCGCCCGGGCGAGCTTCCCCTGGACCGCCTGCACGTCCCTCCCGGCTTCACCGTCACCCTCTTCTCGGGGGCGGTGCCGGGCGCCCGTTCGCTCGCCCTGTCGCCTTTAGGCGTCCTCTACGTCGGCACCCAGGAGGGGAAGGTCTACGCCCTGGTCGACCGCGACAAGGACGGCCGCGCCGACCGGGTCTACACCGTGGCGCAGGGGCTCGACACGCCGAACGGCGTCGCGGTCCACGGCGGCGCCCTCTACATCGGCCTGGTCTCGCAGATGCTCAGGATCGACGCCATCGACGACCACCTGGAGAACCCCGGCAAGCCGGTGCCCTTCGGCCCCGCCTACCCCACCGACCGCGCCCACGGCTGGAAGTTCATCCGCTTCGGGCCGGACGGGCAGCTCTACGTGCCGGTCGGGGCGCCCTGCAACATCTGCGAGATCAAAGACCCCTACGCCTCGATCACCCGCCTGCGCCCCGACGGCGCGGGCCGCGAGATCTACGCCCGGGGCATCCGCAATACCGTCGGCTTCGACTGGCAGCCGGGGACCGGCGTCCTCTGGTTCACCGACAACGGCCGCGACTGGCTGGGCGACGACAGCCCGCCGGACGAGCTCGACCGCGCCCCGAAAGCCGGGCTCCACTTCGGCTATCCCTTCTGCCACGGCGGCGACGTCGCCGACCCCAAGCTCGGCGCCGGGCACCCCTGCTCGCAGTTCACCCCGCCGGCGAGGAAGCTGGGGCCGCACGTGGCGGCCCTGGGGATGCGCTTCTACACCGGCGCCATGTTCCCGGCCGAGTACAAGAACCAGATCTTCCTCGCCGAGCACGGCTCGTGGAACCGCAGCACCCCGATCGGCTACCGGGTCTCCCTGGTCAAGGTCCAGGGCGACCGCGCCGTCTCCTACCAGACGTTCGCCGAAGGGTGGCTCGGGGGCGGCAGCGCCTGGGGCCGGCCGGTCGACGTCGAAGTGGCGCCGGACGGGGCGCTCCTGGTGTCGGACGACAAGGCGGGCGCGATCTATCGCATCGCCTACAGCGGCGCTCCGCATTGAGCTGCACACGGACCTGCATACGGATCGGATGACCGCGCCTCTCCATCTGCTCATCGCCGCCCGCCAACCGCTCTTCCGTGAATGTCTCGCCGCGACTCTGGAGCAGGGCGGCTTCACCGTCGAGATCGCCGAAGTCGGAGACGGGGCGGTCCGGCCGGCCCTGGCCTGCCTTGCCGACCGCCCGGCCGACGTGCTGCTGGTCGGCCTCGACCTGCCGGAGGGCGCCGCCCTGCTCCTCCGCCAGGTGAAGAGCCGCTTTCCGGACGTCGCCATGCTGGTCGTCGGCAGCGCCCAGGAGAGTGAGGAGATCCTCGCCTGCCTGGAGGCGGGGGCGCGCGGCTACGTCCTGCGCGAGCAGACGCTCCCGGAGCTCCAGGCGGCGATCGAGCGGGTGGTGCGCGGTGAGGCCGTGGTGACGCCGGAGGCCGCGCACCGGCTCTTCCGGCGCCTCGGGGAGCTCGGGCGGGAGAGCCGGCGTCGCCGGCAGTTGGAGTTCCTCGACCTGACGGCGCGCGAGCTCCAGATCCTCGGGTTGATCGCCCAGGGGCTCTCCAACCAGGAGGTCGCCGACCGCCTGTGCCTCTCGATCCACACGGTGAAGAACCACGTCCACAACCTGCTCGAAAGGCTGGGTTTGACGACCCGCGCCGAGGCCGTGGAGTACGCGCGAGCGCGCGGCTGGCTGCAACGGCCGGAGCGGCGGGACGGCCTTCCCTGAAGGGGGCCGACAAAGGGCGACCGTATGGCAAAACCGGTAGGGGTGATGATCGTCGGGCCGGACCGCCTCCTTGGCGATGTGGTGGTGGGCTGGTTGGCCTCCCTTCCCGACTTCCAGGTGATCGATCCCGCCGCCCCGCCCCGGCCTGGCGGCGTCGACGTCGTGCTGCTCGCCGCCGGCCGCCGGCGCGACGAGGCGCTCGCCGCCGCCTGGCGGGTGGGGGAGGAGCTGCCGGGGGCCAGGCTCCTGGTCTTCGGCCTGCCGCGCGAGGACGACGAGCTGCTCGACTTCGTCGAGGCTGGGGCGCTGGGCTACCTGCTCGAAAAGGCGACCTCGACCGATCTGATCGCAGCCCTCCACGACCTCCTGGCCGGGCGCACCCACTGCGCGCCGCACATCGCCGCCGCCGTCCTCGGCCGCATCGAGCGGCATGGCGGGGAGAAGGCCCCGCCGGTCGCCGGCCCGCGCGAGCCGCTCACCGTCCGCGAGCTGGGGATCCTGCGGCTCCTCGCCTCCGGCCTCTCCAACAAGGAGATCGGCCAGCACCTGGGGATCAGCCTCTCGACGGTCAAGAACCACGTCCACAACCTGCTGGGGAAGCTCGCGGTCCTCCGCCGCCGCGACGCCGTCCGGCTCGCCTACGCGTCCGGTCTCCTCCCCGACCTCCTGGACGGGCCGCGGCGGTCGGCGACCGGTCAGGGGGGCGGTGCGGAGCGGGATGCGAAGGCGCCGGCTCCCGCCCCCGCCGTACCGACGAGCAGGCGGCGCGGGTCGTAGGGATCGAATTCGAGCGTCGTGGCGTCGCGGTTGAAGAGCCCGGCGTCCAGGCTCTGCCAGCCGGTCCCCGGGGCGCGGCGGGAGACGCCGTTGGTCCAGGCGAGATAGAGGCTGGAGGGGTCGGCCGGGTCGACCGCCAGGGGATGGTGGACGGCGTCCAGGAAGGGTTGGTAGGGTGGCGCGACGACCCCGGGGAGCCGCCGCCAGGTCGCCCCGCCGTCCATGCTGCGCCAGGTCGCGTGGTCGCCGGCGACCCAGAGGACGTCCGGGTCGGAGGGGGCGACGGCCATGGCGCGCAGGATGCTCCCGACGTCCGCCGGCAATCCCGGCAGGAGCAGGCTCCAGCTCTGCCCGGAGTCGGCGCTCCGGTAGAGCCCGAAGAGGAAGAGCGCCCAGACGGTTCCAGGCCGGGCGGGCCGGCCCGGATCGACCGCGAGGGCCTCGAAGCTGGCCTCCGGGAGAGACGTGGCGGTCCAGGTCTCGCCGCCGTCGGCCGAGCGGTAGACTCCCGCCCCGGTCGAGCTGCCGAAGCCGGTCGCCGCCGTGGCGAGGAAGACGACCCGGGAGTCCGTGGGATCGACGGCGAGGTCCGCGGCGCGCAGGCCGGAGGCCGGGTCGTCCGGGCGCGGGTGGGGGAGAGGGGTCCAGGTGTCGCCGCCGTCGGTCGTCTTCCAGACGATGCGCGGGTCGCGGCCGAAGGGGGCGAGGGCTCCGGCGTAGACCGTCTCCGGGGACCGGCGGTCGACCGCCAGGGTGCCGAGTTGGGGGCCGGCCAGGACCCGCGTCCAGGTGGCGCCGTCGTCGCGGCTGCGGTAGAGGCCCTGGGGCGTGCCGGCGAAGAGGGTCCCCGGGCTGCCGAAGGCGAGCGCCAGGACGACGGAGTTGACCAGGCCGGCCCCGGCCGGGCTCCAGGTGGCGCCAAGGTCCTCGCTGCGGAAGAGCCCGGCGTGGCCGGTGCCGAGGAGCAGGGGGCCGGCCGGGGCGACCGCCAGGGCGCTGCTGAAGAACTGGGTGGGGAGGCCGGTGGAGAGGGCCGTCCAGTGCCGGCCGTCGTCGGTCGTCCGGTAGAGCGCCGCCGGCTGCTCGTCGGCCGGGTCGGTGGCGCCCCGTGCATAGGCGGTCTCCGGATGGCGCGGGTCGAAAACGAGGTCGAAGGCGCGGCGGCCGAAGTAGCGCTCCCAGGTGGCGCCGCGGTCACGGCTGCGCTCCACCGAGGCGCCCAGGAAATAGAGGGTGCCGGTCCGCCGGGGGTCGGCGACGAGCCGGCCGGGCACCGTGCGCCGGCGGCGCTCCCAGCTCCGGCCGCCGTCCGCGGAGACCCAGAAGCCGGAGTTGCCCCCGGACCCGGTGCCGGCGATGCCGGCATAGAGGAGCTGCGGGTCCAGGGCGTCGACCGCCAAGGCGATCACCCGGAAGCCGGCGGGGAGGCCGCGCCCGGGCAGGCGGCTCCAGTGGTCGCCCTGGTCGCGGCTCGCGAAGAGGCCGGTGTCGGTGCCGGCATAAAGGAGCCGCGGGTCGCCGGGCACCAGGGCCAAGGCCCGCACCGGGGTCTCCGCGAGGGGAGGGAACGGAGGTGGCAGGCGGTTCCAGGTCTGGCCGCCGTCCCGACTGCGCACCAGGTGGGCGCCGCCGTCGAGCCCGTAGACCAGCCCGCTCTGCCGGGGGTGCGTGGTCAGCTCGGCGAGGGCGGGATCGGTCAACCCCGCGCTGCTCGTCCGCCAGCTCCGGCCGCCGTCCGCGCTCCGCGCCGCGCCGCCGCCGTCCAGGCCGGCGTAGGCGATTTCGGGATGCTGCGGATCGAAGGCCAGGCCGGTGACCGTGGCAGGCGTGTCGGGACCCAGGGTGGTCCAGCGCGCCGGCTCAGCCGGCGCCGCGGGCATGGCCGCGAGCAGGCCGCAGAAGACGAGGGGGGCGAGCCGTCGCATGGGGCGGCAGCATAGCGCAGGTCGCCTCCGCCCGCTGCGCAGGTCGCACGCGGAGTAGAGACGCCCCTCGCGCTATCGAAATCCTTGCCGTTACCGCGCCGTCGGGGCGTCTCCAGCGCCGCCGAGATCTCAGGCGTCCGAGATCTGCGGAGACGCCCCGACGGCGGTGGTTCCGGGGAGGTCCCGGACGGCGGCTGGGGACGTCTCTACGAAGGCCCGTGAGGTAGGAGACCGATTTTTTCACAGCCTC
>Ga0137403_10001962_pt1 | contig 25647 bp, 27 predicted proteins | sample CZOMad2_1_16fung_FD_122057 | JGI IMG/M metagenome (GOLD analysis project Ga0137403, IMG submission 122057) | Vadose zone soil fungal communities from Angelo Coast Range Reserve, California, USA - CZOMad2_1_16fungal (Hybrid Assembly) | ecosystem: Environmental > Terrestrial > Soil > Vadose zone... | reverse complement strand
CCGGACGTTAGGAGTAACATCCTCCCCCGTCGTGCCATCGCCTCGGGTCACGCCGTGGATCAGCACGCCATCTTCGTATTGCAAAGAGATACTCAGTCCATCGAACTTATGCTCCGCAACATACTCGATTTTCTCTCGGCCGCTTCCCTGCCTCACCCGGCGATCGAAATCGCGCAATATGTCATAGGAAAATGCGTTATCCAGACTAAGCATCGGGCGCGCGTGCCGGACGGTCTGAAAACCCGCGCGCGGCGTTCCCCCAACCCTTGCTGAAGGCGAATCCGGGGTGATCAGTTTCGGATTCGCCACCTCCAACTCCTTCAAGCGGTTCATCAGCTTGTCGTAGGCGGCGTCCGACAACTCCGGATCGTCCAAAACATAGTAGCGATAGTCGTGGTGGCGAATTTTGTCCCGCAGCGCTTCGATCTCGTGTTTTGCCGCCGCAGCCTTGGCCATGGGAACCCTCGAAAGAACGTTCACGTGAATCTGCATTATTATTATATAGAATGAAGTGTTTGCGGCACGCGCGGCTACCGTGCCAGACCGCCGCAATCCAGGATGGTCCATGACGGGCGATTTACGAAACGCGTTGTTGATTCACAATCCGAATGCCGGCAACGGCGGCAACGGACGGCGGCGCATGCTGGACGAAGCCCGCAGAATTTTCTCGTCCGCAGGCATTGAGGCGGAACTGATCGAGACGCGGGGGCCAGGCGACGCCACCTACATGGCCCAGCGAGCAACTACCGAAGGCCGGCAATTGGTGATCGCGTGCGGCGGCGATGGCACACTAAACGAGGTCGTGAATGGTTTGGCTGACGCGCAAAATGGCCATCGCGTCCCGCTTGCATTGCTTCCCGGAGGTACCGCCAACATTCTGGCCAAGGAATTGAATCTGCCGTGGGACATTCCGGGCGCTGCCGAAAAGCTGATTCACGGAGAAATCAGAGACATCGCCCTGGGTCTCGCGACGCCGCTCCTGGAGCCGGAAAAGAAGCGCTATTTTCTCAGCGTCGCGGGCGCTGGGCCGGACGGCATGATCGTCTACGCCATCGATCTTGATCTGAAAGCGCGTGTCGGCATTCTGGCGTACTGGTGGCAGGGCGCGCGGGAAGTTTTTCGCTACAAGTTTCCTCACTTTCGCGTCGTCACCGGCGATCAAAAGATCGATGCGACGTTAGTGATCGTCGGAAGGACCAAGCATTATGGAGGCCCGTTCAAAATCACGACGGCCGCCGATCTCTACGAGAATCAGTTCGAGTTAATGGCGCTCACCACGCAGAGCGGATTCCGCTATCTAAGCTATCTGCCCAGTCTGTGGTTTGACAAACTCCGCGGCACCGATGGCGTTCACTTCTGGAAGGCTGAATCCATTGTCTGCGAACCGCTCGATAACAATCTGGTGTACGCCCAAATCGACGGGGAAACTCTCGCGCGCCTGCCCATCGAGTTCAAGATCGTCCCGCATGCGCTGAAACTTCTTGTCCCCCAGAATGGGGTCGCGCAGAAATCCCGCGCGAGCGCCTGAATCCAGCAAAATGGACGTCGGGACACATGCCTTGGCGTCGGTCGCTCTCACTCGCGCCTTTATTCCGCGGGCTCCCCTTACCGCGTGGATTTTCATCGTCGTTGCCGGAACATTCGCGGACATAGACGCGTTGAGCAGCACGTTCGGCCCATCTGCCTATTTGGACTGGCATCACACCTTCACACACTCGATGGTTGCGTCGATAGCAGTCAGCGTGATCTTAGGTGTGATCTATCTTTCGATCGCTCGTAAAGCCGCCCCTGCAATACCGTCGGTAGCCGTTTTTCTAAGCGTGACCTTGGCCTCCGGATTTCTGCATTTGGCGATTGACGTCTGCCAGTCAGGCGGAATCACTTTGTTCTGGCCGTTCAACACGCATCGCATTGCCGCCGATTGGCTCGCGAGCGTAGATCCATGGATCGTCACATTGCTAATCGCCGCCCTGGTGTTGCCGGAGCTGTCGCGACTCGTCAGCGACGAGATCGGAGCCAAGAACAAGGGCCCGCGTGGCCGCGTGAGCGCGATTCTGAGTCTAATCCTTGTGATTTTGTACACCGGCGCGCGAGCTAACCTTCATGCCAACGTAGTGGCTGCCATTCAATCGCGCAGCTACCGCGGCGAGTCGCCTTTGCGCTGCAGCGCCTACGCGGAAGCGGTCTCGCTTTTCACCTGGCACGCTATCGTGGAAACAGAACGGGCCTTGCAAGAACTCACCATCGATACCACACCGGGTGCATCCTTCGACCCCGAAAATGGCACGACGTTGTTCAAACCGGAGCCTTCGCCAATTCTTGAGCGCGCTCAGGGCACCGGGGCGGCGCGAAAATTCCTCCCCATCGCGAGTTTCCCGAAAGCCGCGATTGAAAAAACACACGAAGGTTATGAAGTGCGAGTCCGAGACCTATACTACGCCGTGTCCGGCGAAACTCGCCACGAGATCGTTGCCGTAATCCGCACCGACCCGAATGGAGAGGTAACGCAGGATGAGTTGCTATGGGGGCGCGAGTTCCCGCGGCGTTAAGCCGCAGTGTCCAGGTCTATTTGCCGCTCGCTACAATTCGCTCTTCCCGCAAAATAAACCGCGAAATCGCATAGCTCGCCACCACCAACACGATGACCACCGCCGCGACCCCTAGCTTGTGCTGTCCCAGAAACGGCAGCGCCTGCGCGCCATACCGCACCGCCAAACATCCGATCGCGAAATACCGGACCGAACGCGCTAAGGCTATCGCCGCCGTAAAACTCGGTAGTGGTACCTCAAACACTCCGGCAGCCAGCACGAAAAACTTGAATGGCGTTGGAGGTGGTAGTAGCGCCGCCACTAGCATCCCCGCAAATCCGTTCTTTTCCACCCAACGCCGGATCTTCGCTCCCCGAGGCCCCGCTTTCCGGTGAAAAACAGCTTCTCCGCCCTTCTTTGCCAGAAAATACAAGAGGACGCATCCCAGCGTCGAGCCGAGCATCGCCATCGCCGCATACAACAGCATCCGCTCCGGCCGTTGAACCGAAAGGTCGATCAGCAGCAAATCGTTGATCACGGGAAATGTCAGAACGGAGGAATCGAGAAAGGAAATAAGAAATAGTCCTGGAGCGCCAAGTCCACCGGCAAACGCCACAATTTTCTGTTTCCACCCGTGCAAATTCTCCGGCAAACCGAGTTTCTCCTATACCAGGTTTTTCTAAAACAGGCCCATCGAGCTATCGAGTCTAACAGAGGGTCGGTTCTCAACTGATGATGGTTGTATTGACTTCTCTGAACAGCTCTAGCGGCCGGTCAAAACTTCCACAATCGCGCGGGTTAGGCGGGACAAGTCTCGTTCTTCGATGATCAGCGGCGGCGTGAGATAGATGACATCGCTAAATGGTTTGACCCAACAGCCTTTTTCGACGAAGCGTCCGCGGAGTTGCGCCGCTGCAACCGGGCGATCCATTTGCACCACACCTACGGCGCCCTTCACGCGAACGTCGCGCACTCCCGGCGCTTCCCGGCACAGTGCCAATTCCTCTTTCAACTGCGCCTCAATCGCGGCCACCTGCCGCAACCGAGGCTCGCTCTCGAACAAATCAAGCGAGGCGTTCGCCGCCGCACAACCCAGCGGGTACGCCATGTATGTCGGTCCATGCATCAACGCCGCATTCGCATCATCCGAAAGAAATCCCTCGTAGACACGCTCCGTCGCGACCGTCGCGGCCAGCGGCATCGAGCCGCCGGTCAACGCTTTTGAAAGACAGATGATGTCCGGCACGATGCCGGCCTGATTACACGCAAACAGCGTGCCGGTGCGCCCGAACCCGGTAAAGATCTCGTCGAAAATCAACAGTAAATCGTGTCGCTGGCACAGCGCCTTAAGATCGCTCAGTACGCCCGGATCGTGAAATTTCATTCCGCCGGCCCCCTGAATCAAGGGTTCGACGATCACTGCCGCGATCTCCTTTCGGTCTTGCTCCAAAATACGATCAAGGTCGCCCAGTTTCTCTTTCGAATCAGGTAACGCCGCCAAAAATTGTTCTGGCACGACTCCGCGGAACAGTTTGTGCATCCCTTCGTCCGGGTCGCAAATCGCCATCGTCGCAAACGTGTCCCCGTGATACGCGTGGCGAAAGCTCACGAACTTCGGACGCCGTTGCCCCTGGTTCAGCCAAAACTGCACCGCCATCTTCAAGGCCACTTCCACAGCCACCGATCCCGATTCCGTGAAGAACACACGATTTAGATCGCCCGGCGATGCCCCTGCAAGCCGCTCGGCCAGATGATACCCAGGCTCATGGGCCAACCCGCCAAACATCATATGCGGCATCTTCTCCAGTTGTTCCGCGACTTTTTTCAGAATATGCGGATTTCCATACCCATGGCACGCCGTCCACCAACTCGCGACACCATCGATCAATTCCCTTCCGTCCGCCAATTGCAACCGTACACCGCGCGCCGAGACCACCGGGACCGGCAGCTCCGCTGTCTTCATTTGCGTATACGGAAGCCAAATGTGATCGAGTTTGAGCCAATCAGGAACGGTCATTGGTCCAGAGTATAAGTTTGATTTCGGCATTGCTAGAGCGGGGAAATTCTATCGATCGGAGAAGGACGGAAGTTATTGTGCAAACGCCGCGCGGTCGAAATTATTCATGAAGACTTGCATAAGCGCCGTCCGATGCAGATTCGGCAAGCGCGGAATTTCTCCAATCACCCGCACATGTCCGAACCGCTCAATGGTCTCGCGATTTTCGCGATTCTGATCGCCAATCAACACCACGCCATGTACCGGCAACTCCGCCGCGTGCAAAGCCGCCAGCGTCAGCAGCGTGTGATTTATCGTTCCAACTCCGCTGCGCGCCGCCAGAATCACCGGCAGCATGAATTTCACCATCATGTCCAGCATGAACTGCTTCTGATTGATGGGCACCAACACACCGCCGGCGCCTTCCACAACCAGCCAATCGTTGTGCAAGCTGGTGGGCAGCGTAATCCGAGCCAAATCGATTTCCGTGCCCGCCCATCGCGCCGCCAAATCCGGAGATACCGGCGGCACGAATTTGTACACCTCGTCCAGCGTCCGGTCCGTCCCAATTCCCGCCAGCCGCATGACCGTGACGCGGTCCGATCCTTCCAATGTTCCCGTCTGAATCGGTTTCCAATACACCGCGTCCAACGCCGCACAAAGCAGCGCCGACAGCGTCGTCTTTCCGACGCCCGTATCTGTGCCGGTGATGAAAAAGTGGTTTCTCACGAGCACCCCGCCGCCAGTGTGAGCCGCTGCGCGCGCCAATTTCCCAAACAATCCACTAGTCGCTCCAATTCACGCGCGGCAATCGTGCACGTGACCGACAACCGCAGCCGTGCTTGCCCTTCCTTCACCGTTGGCGGACGGATCGCACGCACCGCAAATCCTTCGGCCCGCAAATTTTCCGCCGCAGCCAGCACCTCGTCATTCCCGCCTATCACCACTGGCACAATTTGCGTGCTGCTGGCTCCGGTGTCATAACCCTGAGCCCGCAAGCCAGCCGCCAGCCGACGCGATCGTGCGATCAATGAAGTCCTCTCGCCGTTCATGGCCTGCGCCATACGAAGCGCCGCGCGAATTTGCCCTGCTATATAGGGCGGCATCGCGGTACTGAAAATGAACGTCCGTGCATGATTAATCAAATGTTCCCGTAACGGTGAACTACCGCAAACAAACGCTCCCGCACTAGCCAACGCTTTGCCGCACGTGTGAACCACTCCCACCGCATCAGCTGCCAATCCCGCTTCCATCGCAATACCCCGCCCCGACGGACCGTGCACTCCGGTTGCATGGGCCTCGTCCAGAATCAAGCCAGCGCCGAAACGCTCACATAACGCCCCGATCTCCGCCAGAGGCGCCACATCGCCATCCATGCTGAAAACCGATTCCGTAACCGCGAATCTTCGCCCAGGCCCATGTTCGTTCGCGTGCGTCCGTAGCCCAGATTCAAGCGCGTTTAAATCCAGATGCGGATAGATCACCTTCCGCGCGCCGGACAATCGAATTCCATCGATCAAACTCGCATGGTTTAACTCATCCGAAAAAACTACATCCGACTTCCGCAGCACCGACGTCAGCAAGCCAACGTTCGCCGCATATCCACTTCCAAAATAAAGTGCCGCTTCGGTTCCGGCGAATTGCGCGAATTCTTGCTCCAGCTCTTCCCAGACCTCTAGATGCCCCGAAAGCAGCCGCGAACCAGTGCCGCCAACCCGCGGCGCACTTCGTACCGCATCCGACACCGCTGCCCGCAACGCATCCGATTCCGCCAATCCCAAGTAATCGTTCGAACACAGATTTATGCCGCGAATCTCGACCAGAGATCTCCGCTGATCTCGCGCCTCCAGCCCGCGCAGGCCTTCTTCTACCTCACGCTGGAATGACCTATGAAATTCACATGGCATGCGATTCGAGTGGCTTCAGCCCCAGAGTTTGCAGCAGTTGTTCGTCTTCATCCGGTCCAGGATTGGGTGTGGTCAAAAGTTTTTCTCCGACGAAGATCGAATTCGCTCCGGCGAGAAAGCAAAGCGTGACTGCTTCCGGCGACAATTGCTTCCGCCCCGCCGCCAATCGCACACGCGAAGCAGGCATCAAAATGCGCGCCGTCGCGATCGCCCGCACCATTTCCAACGGGTCAAGCGCCGGCATCGACGCCAACGGTGTTCCCTCTACCCGCACGAGCATATTGATTGGGACGCTCTCCGGGTGCGGTTGCAACATCGCCAACTGCTGTAACAGGCCGATCCGGTCAGCCTCCCGCTCGCCCATACCCAAAATCCCGCCGCAGCAAACGGTAATGCCCGCCTTTCGAACGGCGGCCAGCGTTTTCAGTCGATCATCATAAACCCGCGTACTGATAATCGAACCATAAAATTCTGGAGATGTATCTAAGTTGTGATTGTAGGCCGATAGTCCGGCATCCTTAAGTCGCGCGGCCTGCCCCTCGCTCAACATTCCCAACGTGCAACAAACTTCCATCCTTAGCGCCACTACACCCCGCACCATTTGCAGCACGCGTTCGAACTCCGCGCCTTCTGGTGCCTGCCGCCACGCCGCTCCCATGCAGAACCGCGTTACCCCTCGCTCCGCCGCCTCTCGCGCCACGGCAATCACGTGCTGTGCGTCCAGCAACCCCTGCCTTTCAACGGGAGCATCGTAGTGCGCGCTTTGTGGACAGTAGGCGCAATCCTCCGGACATCCACCCGTCTTGATCGAAATCAGTTGGCAGGTCTGAACGCGATCCGGCGCGTGCCACCGGCGGTGAGTGCTTTGCGCCCGGAACACCAGTTCGGTGAGCGGTGTCCGGTAAATCTCCTCCACCTCATTGCGCTTCCAGTCGTACCGCAGTTCGCCCAATTCGAGCAAGGCAGCGGCCTCCCGCGGCCGCCCGGCTGATGTAGCTTGATTGCTCATGGTCCCCGCCTAAGGTCTTTCTGTTCTAGGGTAACCTTCTTCGTGGTCACGCCACAAAAATGCTGTGGCATATTACCATCTTGTTCGCCAATACGTGTCGCAAGTCGATTGCGTACCATCGAAACCGGTTTGACCAGCCACCGGGTAAATGTTATAAACTCACCACTTTGTTTAGCGGTTTGTTGTGCGTTCGGCATGCTGCCAAGTCGTCCTGACGGGTAGACAGGATCGCAGCTTTCTGACCGCGAGTCCCAGTCCTGCGTTAACGAAGTATTGTGCGGTACCGAGTGATCGGGGTAGTGGACCGCGTCGCGGCCACTCTGTAAAGTTTCGCCCACATTTCGTTTCTAGTACTGGAGGAGTGTTAATGCGCACCTGGCTTACGAGTGCCCGGTCACTGGCTTGTCAATTCGCAAGATTTGGCGCAACTGCCGCCGCGCTGTCGCTGCTCAGCGCCGCCCGCTCTTGGGCCCAGTCCGCGCCGGAAGTCGGAGGCGAGGCCGCCCTCAAGCTGCCCGACCTCTCGCAAGTACAATTTCTGGGCGTTGACGGTCACAAGCTCCTGCTTTTCGGCATCCTCTTCTGCATCTTCGGCCTGATCTTCGGCCTGGTGATCTATAGCCGCCTGAAAAATCTGGCAGTTCACCGCTCGATGCGTGAGATCTCCGAACTAATTTACGAAACCTGTAAGACTTATCTCTTCACCCAGGGCAAATTCCTGCTCCTCCTCTGGCTCTTCATCGCGGTAGTCATCGTTCTCTACTTCGGCGTCCTCGCTCCGGTCCCCGGCAAGTCCGTCGCCGTCACCCTGCCCACCATTCTCGCGTTTAGCCTCATCGGTATGGCGGGAAGTTATGGCGTGGCTTGGTTCGGCATCCGCGTGAATACCTTCGCGAACTCCCGCACTGCCTTCGCCAGCCTGCGCGGCAAACCCTACCCGATCTATCACACGCCACTCGAAGCCGGCATGAGCATCGGTATGATGCTCATCAGCGTTGAGCTGTTAATGATGCTCCTCATCCTCCTGTTCATTCCCGGCGATTACGCAGGCCCTTGCTTCATCGGTTTCGCTATCGGTGAGTCTCTGGGCGCCGCCGTTCTCCGTATCGCCGGCGGCATCTTCACCAAAATCGCCGACATCGGCTCCGACCTCATGAAAATCGTCTTCAAGATCAAAGAAGACGACGCACGCAACCCCGGCGTAATCGCCGACTGCACCGGCGACAACGCCGGCGACTCCGTAGGCCCCAGCGCCGACGGCTTCGAAACCTACGGTGTAACCGGCGTAGCCCTCATCACCTTCATTCTCCTGGGGGTAAAAAGCCCTACGGTCCAAGTCCAGCTCCTGGTCTGGATCTTCGTCATGCGCATCGTCATGCTCGTCGCCAGCGCCGCCGCCTATTTCATCAACGGCGCCCTTGCGAAGGCCAAGTATGGCAGCGCCAATGAGATGAATTACGAAGCCCCACTTACCTCGCTGGTCTGGATCACTTCGATCGTCTCCATCGCCTTCACCTACTGGATATCTTCGCTCATTATTCCCACGTTAGGCGGCGACACCACGCAGTGGTGGAAACTCGCGACGATCATTTCCTGTGGCACCCTGGCAGGCGCCATCATTCCCGAACTGGTGAAAGTCTTCACCTCTACCGAATCCCGGCACGTCAAAGAAGTCGTAAGCTCCGCCGAAGAAGGCGGCGCCTCCCTTGGCATCCTCTCGGGCTTCGTAGCCGGCAACTTCTCCGCCTACTACATCGGCCTAGCCATGGTCGTGCTGATGGCCGTCGGCTATCTGATCAGCAACATGGGCCTCGGCGGCCTAATGATCGCCGCCCCCGTCTTCGCCTTCGGCCTGGTAGCCTTCGGCTTCCTCGGCATGGGTCCAGTAACAATCGCCGTCGACTCCTACGGCCCAGTAACCGACAACGCCCAATCGGTCTACGAACTCTCCCTGATCGAACAGGTCCCCAACATCAAGGCCGAGCTAAAGAAGGACTACAACATCGACGTAAATTTCGAACGCGCCAAAGAAATGCTCGAAGCCAACGACGGCGCCGGAAACACCTTCAAAGCCACCGCCAAGCCGGTACTAATCGGCACGGCGGTAGTAGGTGCCACGACGATGATCTTTTCCATCATCATGGCTCTAACCCACGGCCTCACCGAAAACGTAAACAAATTATCTCTCCTGCACGCGCCCTTCGTCCTCGGCCTGATCACCGGCGGCGCTATGATCTATTGGTTCACCGGCGCCAGCACCCAAGCCGTAACCACCGGCGCCTACCGCGCAGTAGAATTCATCAAAGCCCACATCAAGCTAGACGGCGCAGCCGCCGCCAGCGTAGCCGACAGCAAAAAAGTAGTAGAGATCTGCACGAAGTACGCGCAAAAAGGAATGCTCAACATTTTCATCGCCGTCTTTTTCGCGACGCTAGCCTTCTCCTTCATCGAGCCCTTCTTCTTCATCGGCTATCTCTTCTCTATCGCCATCTTCGGTCTCTACCAGGCCATCTTTATGGCCAACGCCGGCGGCGCATGGGACAACGCCAAGAAAATCGTCGAGGTCGAGCTCAAGCAGAAAGGCACCCCGCTCCACGATGCCACGGTAATCGGCGACACCGTAGGCGACCCCTTCAAGGACACCAGCTCGGTAGCCCTGAACCCAGTAATCAAGTTCACGACGCTGTTCGGCCTGCTAGCGGTCGAACTAGCCGTCCAACTAACCGCCTCCCAAGGCCCAGGTCTGACGCACATCTTGGCCGCGGTCTTTTTCGCAATCTCATTCTTCTTCGTCTACCGCAGCTTTTACGGCATGCGCATCCGCGCAGGCGCGCACTAGCTCAGAATCCCCTTCGCTGAGTGGGCACGAAATATTCTCGCGCCGGACGCATTCTGACGTAGGGGCGCGTTTCAGCGCGTCCCCTCCCATGTTTTGCCAACCAACCTGTATTCCGAGTGCAGCGAAGAACCTGCGTTTCCCCCTCCGGAGTCCGCGCCCTTAAATCGAATCAACATACCAATTGCTCCTACGCCGTCCATCGTCTACGATACGCGACGGAAAGAGGAGTCCCTCGATGCGCAACCTACTTCTGACAGCCTGTGCCGTACTCGCCCTACTGGCACTTCCCAATCATTCTCGTTCCAATGCCAAGCCCGACAACTGGCGCCAACTCTTCAACGGCAAAGACCTAACCGGCTGGAAACATGTCGGCCCCGGCGAAATGACCGTCGAGAACGGCTTGATCCAAACCCACGGCGGCATGGGCCTCCTTTATTCCACCGAAGGAAAATTCAGCAACTGCCGCATCCGCGTCGTCTTCAAAATGCGCGACCACAACGACAATTCCGGCGTCTTCATCCGCATCCCCGTAGAGCCACGCGAACCCTGGATGCCAGTCCACTACGGCTACGAAGTCCAAATCGATAACCAACCCGAAGACTCCAAAGAAGACGACTACCACGTCACCGGCACGCTCTATTCCCTAACCAAGCCGCTCGCCCGTCCAGGCAAGCCCGGCCCCGAATGGAACACCATGCAAATCACGCTCGACGGCCCGCACACCATCGTCTTCGTCAACGACATCAAGGTCACCGACTACACCGAAGGCCAACCGGTCCCCGCCCGCAAATTCGATTTCGAACCGCAGCACGGCACGCGCCCCAACGAGGGCTACATCGGCCTGCAAAATCACAGCGACAACGACATCGTCTTCTTCAAAGAAGTCGCCGTCCAACCACTCCACTAATGGGAATGGGCAAATCACCGCGCTTCGGTCTCTCGACGGCTGTCATCCTGAGGCTATCCGACAAGGACAGCCGAAGGATCTCAACCGTTCCGTTCGGCACTCAACTTGTAGGGCGCGGCACTGCTGCCGACTTTCGCGTTTCGAATTTTTCCGTTTTCTCCACCTAGGAGCTCACAATGAAAAAAGACCTGACCCGCCGCGAATTCCTTCACCGCACCGCGGTAACCGCAGGCGCTCTAGCGGCAACCAAGTCCATCCTGCTGCACGATGAACGCCTCGAAGCCGCCCCATACTCCGCCATCCCTCCCAGCGACCGCCTCCGCTTCGGCATTATCGGTATCGGCATGGAAGGATCCGGCGTCCTCGCCAACGCCATCCAGCTCCCCGGCGTAGAATGCGTAGCCGCCGCCGACCTCTACGACGGCCGCCACCTCCTCGCCCGCGAAATCACCGGCAAGCCCAATCTACCAGCCACGCGCCGCTACAAAGAACTCCTCGACAACAAAGACATCGATTGCATCCTCGCCGCCGTTCCCGATCACTGGCACAAACAGGTCGTCGTCGATTCCGTCCGCGCAGGCAAACCCGTCTACTGCGAAAAGCCCATGTCCCACACCGCCGCCGATGGTGTAGACATGGTCAAAGCCGCAAAAGAAACCGGCAAGATCGTGCAAATCGGTTCACAACGCGTCAGCTCCGTAATCTGCGCGAAAGCAAAAGAACTCCTTGCCAAGGGCACCATCGGCGAACTCACCCTAGTCGAAGGCACGTACGGCCGCAACGATCCCAACGGCGCATGGCAATACCCGACGCCTCCGGATCTCTCACTACAAAACTTCGACTGGGACACCTGGCAAGGCATCGCTCCCAAAAAACCCTGGGATCCCGACATGTCTCCCAAATATTTCGCGCGTTGGCGCTGCTGGAAGGAATACGGCACCGGTGTCGCCGGCGATCTTCTCGTCCACCTGGTCAGCGGCATGATGTTCATGCTCGGCATCAACGAGCCGCCGAAGCGCACCCAAGCCCTCGGCAACATCATCCGTTGGAAAGACGGCCGTAACATGCCCGACGTCCAGGCCGTTTTGTACGAGTACCCGTCCCTGGCCTCACCCGTCTACCTGCGTCTGAATCTCGGCGGCGAATCGCCCGAAACCTACCGCTTCTACGGTTCGAAAGGCACGCTCGAAGTCACCGAGTTCGGCATTAAGTACCTCCCGCAAACCGGCAAGGATGAATCCCCCAGCTACTACACCGGCAGCTTTCCCCGAGCCATGCGCGAGGAATATCTAAAAAAGTGGCATGAAGAACACGACCCAGCCCCCGGCAAAGAACCCGCCCTCGAAGGCATCAACTACACCGGCACCTCTTGGGACGAACTCAAGCCGCACCTATGGACCTTCTTCCAGGCCGTGCGCGCCAACGGCTCCGTCACCGAAGACGCCGTCTTCGGCCACAACGCCGCCCTGGCCTGCCACATGGCCAACGAATCCTACTTCCGCAAAGTCCCGACAACCTGGGACGCCACCTCAAGCACCATAAAAAGCTAACCTCGCGGCAGAGTCTGACTCTGCAACGAGAATCGATCGCCAAACCTGTAGCCGCCCTCTTTTACCCTGAGCTTCGAAAGGCCGAGAGGTCGGGGTCTAGAGCTGCCTTCGCCGACACATAACCGTCGGGGACCAAGCGTTCGCGCAAGCGAGCGCAAGGCGGCCGCAACGCATCTGCCTGATTTTTCAGAAGGGATAGCTTGAAGGTCTGCTCAAACAACAACCACACAAGAAAACAAACAACTCCTCGAACGCTAACTGTTCGATCGCACTAGTCGTGACGTCACCGTCTTCGTAAACACGCTGCAGAACTCATTGTCCTCGCCGGAGCCTTTGCCCTTCGGCGACTCCGTCACGGTAACGCTCTTGGTTCGAAAATCGATGACCAGCTTGCCCAGCACGCAATCTCGAGCCGAGGTCTGCGCCACCAATCCCGTGCTGTCCCACCGCAAAATCGTGTAGTGCACCGGATTCACGTCCAACCGCGTAAACAAATTACCATCGCCCGACAAGTTGACGCCCTCCGCTACCGCGCACAGCGAAATATTCTTGTCGCATTCGATCGCCACTTTCGCGGACTTGTCCGCGGGCTTCGCCATTTGCGAGTCGCTCTTCCACTTCCCGGTCGCAGCCACGTAATTGCGGTTCGTAATCTTGATCTGTTGGGAGAAGGCGCTGCCGGCGGATACCAACGTGAGGAAAAGAAGGGCTAGAATTTGTTTCATCATTCCGGGTCCCTCGGCTCCCGTAACTCTAGAAGAGCGCCCCGCCCCAGTAAACTGTACACAAGGTTCATTGTGCTTTAGACCCAAAGACCTAACCTCTCGTTCCACCGTCAATGGTACTGCCCGATCCAAAGCCGCATAAACGAAGCACTTAAATGACTTGTCTAAAGTCCCGGCTCATCGCCGCATACGGACCGCCTTCGTGTGCTCGAACGATCCGCAAGTCCGCCATCCGTCCGCTGTCTTCTCCAGCCGCTGCGAAACCTCATACCCGCATGCGCGCACCGGGCATACCCAGAACCGCACCTTCCGGTTCGTCACAAAATCCTCGATATAAAGCGGGTGAAGGTCGTCCTTCTCGCAAAGGCAAAGCGCCTCCTGCCCATAAAACACTTCCCGCGCTGCCGCATCTCCTTGTTCCTGCAGACGGTAGTAGCCCTTCTCCAACGAGTACTCCACCGAGCATCCCGGCCAATTGCAACCGTAGGCGTTCGTCCTCGGTCGGAAACTCATCCGCAAATGATCCGCCGGACAATGAATAATCGCCGGCGCAAAATACAAACCCTTACTCGGCAACATGGACGGCCCCGGCCCTTAGTATAGGCTCGCAACCACGGGTGAATACTCCAAGTCCTGCCCCTCTTCCATCTTGGTAACGCCTAAACAGCCATTGTCTTTTCGCCACCGCAGGCGACTTGGGGTCCGTCCGTTATAGCGGCCGCTTTCTGAAGCGGGCGCCTTTTCCTACTCGCTCAAGACCAAATCCGACCCATACCGCGCACCCGTCTGCATCAGTTTTTCGATGCGTTCGACCGCCTGAATGCCGCCTCGTGCTCCCACCGCCATGCAGTTCAATGCCGCCGCTGCGCACGCAAAATCTAATTGTCTCAGCAACGGCCATTTTTGCAAAAGCCCATAAATAAATCCCGCGTGAAAAATATCCCCAGCTCCAATCGAGTCCACCACCTTCACCCGATACGCCGCCGCATGCCAAAACTTCGTCCCATCCCAAGCCAGCACCCCCTCTTCCCCCAAAGTTGCCGCCGCCAACACGCATCCATATTTTTTCCTAACCTCCGGCAACGCCTTTCGCAAATCCGATTCACCCGTAAGCCGCCCGGGAATATCTCGGCTAGCCACAAAATAATCCAAGTTCGGCAGCAACTCCTCCACACCAGGATACAGCTCATCCAAATCCGCGACCACCGCCACGCCCGCCTCCCGCGCCCAACCCGCCGCCGTCGCGGCTGCCGCGGTATCGTGCCCATCCACGTGCAAAACACGCGCCTCCGCAACCCATTGGCGCCGCAACTCCTCAGGCCGCAGCCTCAACCGCTCGTCCCGCTTCCAAAGAACGGTCCGCTCCCCGGTATCATCCACCAAAATAAACGCCTGCTGACTTGCGCATCCGTCCGCCGTAACCAGATGCGCCTCCACCCCGAGCCTCGCAAACTCTTCCCGATGCAATTCACCCGCGGCGTCATCGCCAATTTTTCCCACATACCTCGTCTGCAATCCCCAAGTCTGGCAAGCCGCCACTGCCGACGCCACCTGCCCGCCAGGCAAGACACTAGCCGACCGAAAAGCCACCTTCGACCCCCGCCCCGGATACTCCGGCACAGGAATAATCGTATCCGTAGCGTTCAACCCCACCCCAACAACATCCACCACCGACGATTTCGTCATTCCGTCCCGATCGAATCAAGCAACTGGTAGCGTCGGCTTGCCCTGAGCTTCGAAGGGCATCTCTGCCTTCTCCTCGCCGACCCCAATCGCACCCAACGTCTCCGTGTCTTTTGTGCTCCGACCTCTGTGCCCTCTGCGTCAAATCTTTTGACTTTGTCTTTTGACTTCACTGAAATCGCGTAGTCCGCCAAATAACAACCCCACACGCTCCCAGCATCCCCAAGCTAACCAAACTCAAAATCAAAGCCGGTCCCCAAGCCAAATCCATCCGCGGAACCCGCGCCATCCATCCAAAAAACAAAAACACCCCGGACGCCAGCGCAACCAAAATCACATCCCAAGCACTCCGTCCCGGCACAACCTCACCCGCTGACCGTCGCCCGTCCATCCGCGCTTCAACATAATCCGCCGCGACTCCGTATCGCGCACCCTCGCGCAACGCCGCATCTTTCCACCGCGCCTGCTCCGCCCCGCGCACCGACGAAAACGCAATCGCCCCCACTCCTAACATCATCAACAACGACCCGCCTACGACCTGCACGTATGTCGAGGCCCCGCGCCCGTGCAATTCCCCAAAAACAAAAACACCCCAAAGCAATCCCCAAATCTGATTCGAATTCGAAAGCGGAATCCCGCGACTAATCCCCACATACTTAGCCGCATACTGCTGACACAAATCCCCTATCACCCAAACAAATCCGCCCAGCATCAACCAAAACAAAACCTCCCGCGCGTCCACCAACTGATGCCACAGTCCCGCGGTCCCCGTGAAGCTAACCGCCAAAGCCCCCATCATCCCCACTTCCCCAAACGAAAAAAAAGTAACGAACGACAACGGATTCATCCCCGTCAGATAGGCCTTCCGGTAAGGGATGTACATCGTCCCCCACAAAATCCCCGCCCCCAGCGCCGCCGCCACGCCCCGCGAAGCATGCGAGGCTGGCCCCGCCGCAGCCGATGCCGAAGCCACCGCCAAAACCCAAGCCCCAAAGCACATCACCAAAACTCCGCCCAACACTCCAATCCACCGCCGCCAACCCGCCTGCCGCAACTCATTGAAAAAAATAAATCCCCACAAAATCCCCAGCAGACTATTCGAATTCCACAAAGGAAACGCAATACTCAACCCCACATCGCGAATCGCAAAAATCGTCAGAGTATTCGCCACCGCCCAAATACATCCCGCCAAAATCGCCCAAATAATCAAATGAGGCGCCCGTCGCACGTCCGCCCGAATCGAAGACGTCCCCAAAATCAAAGCCGGCACGCTCCACCGCGCCAAGAAAACTCCCACCACCATAATCAAAGAAATTACCACCGGCGAAATCCCCACCGACACCAACTTCGTAGGCGCTTCCGCAGCCCCCAACCAAGCCCCAGCAGTAAATCCCGATAGCAAGCCAACAACCTGCAGCTTCCGTCCCCGCGAAGCCACCGCATCCGGCGCCGAGATCGATGAATTCCAACCGCCTCCATGCACGAAAAAACTCCCTTGTAAGGGCGCAGGACTCCTTTACCCTGAGTCCAGACCTCAACAATCGGCGACGTCTCGTCTTACCGAATCACTCCCAGCAAAACCAACCCACCAACCAACACCAATACCGGCACCCAAAACTGAACATCCGTCAAAACGCTGACCAACAAACCCCTCTCATTCACCATCGTCAACCTCGATCGAAATGCCGCACGGGAGGATACCACCTCTCCCCGGCCAGCACGCACCAACCCGTGCACCACAATCATCAAACACAATGTACTGACCGCGCTTAAGGTAAGCTAGCGTCGCCACCGCATGCCGCGACCACTCACCGCCCGCCATCCCACTCGCGCGTCGAGCAATGATCTCGCGCGCGTCGTCGCGCCCACAATCCTGCTTACTCTAGCCTCAATCCTGCTCGCCGCATCTCTCCTCCAAGCGCAAGCTCAACCCTCTCCCGAATACAAACCCCAAGGCTATGTCAACGATTTCGCCAACGTCCTAGGCCAACCAACCCGCGACCAACTCGCCGCCCTCAGCACCGAGCTCGACCAGAAAGCCCACGCCCAAATCGCCGTAGTGACCGTCCCCACAACAAACGGTCAGCCCATCCAGGACTACACCATCGACCTGGCCACTAAGTGGGGCGTAGGTCCCAAACAATCCAATCGCGGCGTCCTCATTCTCTTCGCCGTCAATGACCACAGGTATTGGACCCAGGTAGGATACGGCTTGGAACCCATCCTTCCCGACGGCAAAGTCGGCGGCTTCGGCCGCGAAGCCGTCCCCATCCTCCGCCAAGGCAACTATGACGCAGCGATTCGCCTCATGACCCGCCGCATCGCCGACGTCATCGCACAAGACGCCGGCGTCACCCTGAGCGGCCAACCACCGCCGCAGCTCCGCCAGCGCCCGCAGCAAGACCGCACCCTCAGCGGCCCTGCGACGCTTTTTCTCATTCTCGTCGTCGTCGGCATCATCTATTTAATGATGAAAGGCGGCGGCCGATCTGGCCGTGGGGGCGGTGGTGGAGGCTGGCTCTGGTGGATGGCTCCGATCATTGCCGGCAACGTGAGCCGCGGCAGCTGGGGTGGCGGCGGCTTCGGAGGTAGTGGTTGGGGCGGCAGCGGTGGAGGTGGCGGAGGAGGCGGCGGCTTCGGAGGGTTCGGCGGAGGAGGTTTCGGCGGCGGCGGCGCAGGCGGAGACTGGTGAGGTACGATGTAGGCGCCGGGCTTCAGTCCGGCGAACCATCTAGTGGCCGATCTTCAGACACACGCTGATGCATTGCTCAAACACTGTCATCGTGAGCGGAGAGAAGGATCTCAACTGCTCCAATGCTCAAGCCTGCCCCACGCGGCGTCAAATTCGCATCATGGATCACGAACTACCCGCGACGTGCGGTACGATACTCGGATCTGGGCGTAACTAAGTCGGGCAAACACAGAACCAAAAAAATGGAAGCCAAACTCAAAGAACTCGTGGATCGCCTCCATGCCGCGGCAAAAGATAATCTCCAAGCTGTGGCTCTCTACGGCTCTGCAGCCACCGGCGAATTCCACGAAGGCCATTCCGACCTCAATGTCCTGTGCCTGGTCGCCCGAGCCGGTTCAACCGAGCTCGAAGCTCTCCACGGCGTAGCCGAGTGGTGGATCAAGAAAGGCAACCACCCGCCACTCCTCTTCACTCGCGAAGAACTAAACCGCTCCGCCGACGTCTTCGCCATCGAATTCCTGGACATGAAATCCCGCCACCGCATCCTTTTCGGCGACGACTTTCTCACTACCCTCGAAGTTCCCCTGCAACTTCACCGCTCCCAAGTCGAGCGCGAACTTCGCACCAATTGGCTCCGCCTCCGCCAGGCCATCGTGGCCGCCCCGCCGGATGAAAAGTCGCACCTCGATCTCATGACCCAATCGCTCTCCACCTTTTGTGCCCTGCTTCGCCACGCCCTCTTCGCGTTAGGCCAACCGATGCCCACCACAAAACGTGAAGCCGTGGCCGCCGCAGCCACCCTAACCGCCGCCGACCCAATCGCGTTTCAAGCTCTTCTAGACCTGCGTGAAGGTAAGAGAAAAGCAGACGCCATCGACGTAGAAGCCACTCTGCGCTCCTACCTGACTTTCGTAGAAGCGGTCACCAACGAAGTAGACCGCCGCCTGGCGGCGCCATGAGATGGGAGGGCACGGCTTCGAGGCTGCGGAAAAAGCCTTTTCTTCGGGAGGTCGGAGCTTTAGCTCCGACGTAGAGTGCTGGTTCTCAACGGGCTTCAGCCCTGAAGGAAGCTTGTTCTTCGTTTTCTGGCATTTTTCCGCAACTTGCTCAGCCCGCGCCGTAAAATCGCGCGGCTGAATTCGGCTTTAGCCGTTGAGGGTTCGCCGTTTGGTCCATCAATAACCCTCTTGGGTCGGAGGTTGTTCTCGCTTTTCGTAATCCGCTTTTCGTAATCTCTTGCTACACCTGGTTCATCGAATTCGATTTCGGAGGCATCGCAATGAAACAAATCCTAGCCGTAGTCCTCGTCCTCGTCCTGATCGCCCTGGCCATAGGCGGAATGTACGTAGGCCGCAAAAATCAAATGGTCACGCTAGACGAGCAAGTAAAATCCAATTGGGCCCAGGTGGACGTGGTCTTGCAACGTCGCGCCGACCTGATCCCTAATCTAGTCGAAACCGTAAAAGGTTTTGCGGCCCACGAAGAACAAGTCTTCGGCGACATCGCCAAAGCCCGCTCCGCCCTCGTCGGCGCAAAAACTCCGTCCGACAAGATCGCCGCCAACGGCCAACTCGACAGCGCCCTAAGCCGTCTCCTAGTAGTGGTCGAAAACTACCCCCAACTAAAATCCAACGAGAATTTTCTACGTCTGCAAGACGAACTCGCAGGCACAGAGAATCGCATCGCCGTAGAACGCAAGCGCTACAACGATTCCATCCAAGCCTACAACACCTACATTGGCCTCTTCCCCAACAGCCTCTTCGCAGGCTGGGCCGGCTTCAAGCGTAACGAAGCCTACTTCCAGGCCTCCGAAGGCTCGCGCTCAGCACCCAAAGTCCAATTCCCCGCTGCCAAACCCTAGTCCGACATAAGCCCGTAGGGGCACGCCACTTGCTTCCATTGAGTGCGCCTGCTGAGGTCGCTTCAGTGTGCTCAAACGCGCACGTCAAGTGGCCCTTTAGTACAGTATCGCTGCCGGTTTCCAGCCTTTATCGTATTTCAATGCGAATTCATCACTCGTGGTGCTCCCTGCGCCAAATTGCCACGGTCGTTCTCCTGGCAGCCATTTGGTTCGTTCAGGTGTCTTGCGGTCACGCTGACGCCTCTGCTCCGGTCATTCCCATGCCTGCGGTGATGCGCAGTATTCGCGAATACAGTGGCGGCCTGAAAAATGGTGCCCTCAAGCCGGCTGCGTCCGCGGTTACACCGGGCGCGATCCCCGATCTCTACGATTCCGACGGCCCGTATCAGGCCCACATGGCCGCGATCTTTGCCCAGGGCGACTTTGCTCAGCTCGAGAAAATCGCGCGTCAAGTGCGCACCGACCGGAGCCGACTGGCCGGCGGTTTCTGGAAGCTCCTGTGCTTCTACGAAGGCGTCGGCAAACCTGCCACCGGTGACCGCTCGACTGACGCCCAATGGGCCGGGCACATCGCCGACCTTAAAAAATGGATCGCGGTTTCTCCGGAATCCGCCACGGCTCGCATCGCGCTCGCGGAGGCTTATACAAACTACGCCTGGTTCGCTCGCGGCTCCGGCTATTCCAACACCGTGTCGGACTCCGGATGGGAACTCTTCGGCCAGCGCATCGCCTTCGCCAAGGCGACGCTCATCGAGGCCGCAGCGCTTAAAGAAAAATGCCCTTAGCGGAAGGTTGGGACAAACAGCAAGCCCGTGAACTCCTCGATCAGGCCGCTGCGTTTGAGCCGAACTATTACCACTACTATCGCGAGTACGCCATGTTCTTATTGCCCAAATGGTATGGCGAAGAAGGCGAAACCCAGGCTTTCGCCGAAGAAGTCTCCGCGCGCCTGCCGGAACCCGACGGCTCCATCGTTTATTTTGAGATCGCCAGTTTGCTCGCTTGTCAGTGCGACAAAGAGCGCGACACCCTCGACGGTATGTCCTGGCCCAAAACCAAACAGGGCTACTCCGAGCTAGTCCGCCTCTACGGCACCTCCAACTTGAAAGCCAATCGCTTCGCCTACATGTCTTTTGTCGCCGACGACAAAGCCTCGGCGCAATCCGCTTTTGCTGCGGTGGGCCCGGACTGGAACCATCTGGTATGGCGCAGCGCCGCGAATTTCGAGTCGGCTCGTGAGTGGGCTACTTCGCAATAGCGACCGGGTCAAACATCGTTCGACCCCATTCCCGATTCGTCTTTAACGGTTCGGCATCCTCATTCTCACGAACGAATGCTGCGCCGGATCACCCGAGAATCTCCCGTAGTCTTCAGGTCCCCGATCAATTCCTTCAGACGCGCACGCGCACCCGCAGACATATTCGTGAACTGGACGCCCATTCCAGAAAACGCCCCTTTTCTACCGCCCGGCGCAACGGACGGAACGTGGACGACCTTGCCCGTCACGCGAACCGACATCCTGTTCACATGCAGGGTCATTTCCATCTTTTCTCCAACCTCGAATGCAAAAGCTGTCTGGACAAAACATCCACCGGGGCTCAGATTGGCAACTCGGCCTTTCTCTAATAGCCCCACCAGCCCTAAATGGATGTCCGCGGATCCGGAGCATTCAAAGCGCCGCTTCTCGGGATCGGCCCGGGCGAGAGCACCCAGGTGTTCCTTGGCAGCAGCCCCATCGGCACGCTTTGTGGGCGGAAGAACCGCTACGGAATCGAGCTCGAAAAGTCCCAACCCAAGAAACTCCTGACACCACGTGGCCACGTGTTCCAATGTCTCCCTCTTCGCTCGACTCCACCGCCAAGCGTCGACCGGTAGCGCTCGCAGCTGCGCGTTCGATCGCACCGCGTGCAATTCGCCAACATAATCCGCTTCCTGCACAGCGCCCTTTGCATTCGCTTTCTTCCCCAGCGAATCAAAGTAATCCGGCAGGCAGACGTACTTCCGATCGGGCACGCAATCAAGCTGCACACAAATAGCCGCCAAAGCCAGCTCCGCCGCCCCGTAGCAAATAATTAAATCGCGAGCCAGAGCCGCGGGCTCCGGCGACCTCGCTCCTGGCGGGTCAGGCATCGTCAGCAACTCCCTGCTGAGAATTAGCTGCTCGCGCACTCTGCGCATTACTTCCATGGGCAAGTACTCCCGGAAGGTTGGGCCTTCCTATGAAGTAATCGGCCAAGCCACTGAGTTCTTTAACGAGCCTCGCAACCCAGTGCTCGGGCTGCGGGACGTTCCGTCAGTACGAACGCAGGCGTGCCGGAGACAGGCTCTGTAGGGGTACGGGATTCCTGCGGCCCAACTTGCGCGTTTCGCTTTTGGCTCCGTAGTGGCACCCAATACGGCAGAGCAACACAGGGGCGTCATAAACAAGAATGCCATCGGAATCTCTACAGGAAGTCGATAAGATAAATTCATGACTCCAAAAAAGGCGCGACCTAAAACCGTCCACGAATACATCAATACCGCACCAAAAGAAGCTCAGAAGAAACTGCGCGAGATGCGTGATTGTATTCGCAAGTCTGCGCCCGGGGCCACCGAAAGCCTGAAGTGGGGAATGCCTGCCTTTTCCTATCGCAGGATACTGGTCACCTTCGCCGCGTTCCAACATCACATCGGCTTCTATCCCACAACGTCCGCCGTGAAAGCCTTCGCCAAAGACTTAGCCAAATTCGCCACCGCCAAAGGCTCCATCCAGTTTCCGCTGGATAAACCGCTGCCCCTTCCGCTGATACGCAAAATCAGCGCCTACCGCGTCCGCGAAAGCCTCGAACAGGACAAAAAATGGCGTACGTGACCGGTGTCCACCGCTCTGGAATTTTGATCCCTCTCGAGCAAAAGCACTCAACGGAAAATTGTGCTGACCCTCTCACTTCGCCTGGGCGAGAACGGCAACCAGGTTCGAATCGTCGCGCGTGAACCGGCTCCTCATCCGTGCAGATTCTTCCGATGAGAACAGTAGGCGCCCTCTCGCCGCCTGAGCAAGCTCCTTGGGTTCCCAGTGCGCCTGCATCAGTCCGTGGCCGGAATGAGAGTTGTTCCCAAGCAAAAGGTGACCGAGCTCATGTGCCATCGCGTGACCCAGAATGGTCGCGGCACTCACGTGGCTCTCCTCCTGCAATTCCAGTGTGGATTCCTGGAACACGTCGGCGTAGCATCCTTTGCCGTCAGCGGCTTGAAACGACGTGCCGAGCGTCGATTTTTTTAGACCGAGTGAGCGCGCGGCGACTCGTAGGTGCAGATGGGTGGGATACGACACCTCTGTGCAGGGATTGCGCGAGGTCCGTTCTAGGCCACCCTGCGGGCATGAGACCCAAATCACCTCGATATTAGCCCGTCGGAACACCCGGCTCGCCTCACGCTCGGCCTTTCGCAGCATCGTGGTCCCTACTTTCGCATCGTCGAATACAGATACGCGCAACACTCGCGACGTGTCCGGCAACCGCTGCGCGGAACTTGTGATAGGGAGCAGCGCCCCTCCGATTCCCAAGCACAGTAGTTGAACGGCCATCCAAGATTTCACGGCAGCACCTCCTTAGGCGGTTCAGCCTGCGGGAGGCGCGTGGGCACCTCAATGCCGCGGAGGTGACGTGGAACGCAATTCGAAGTACTCAGCTAAGGCGATAGGAATCAGTGTGTTCGCGAGGTAGGTGACGAGAATTACGCGCCTTTTTCGGTCACCTGTAGTACCGTTTCGCCTCAGGAGAACCTGAATTGTTCGAATCGCGTGCCAAACCGGTGATCCGCTTCGGCACCTTTGAGGTCAACCCTCATGCTGGTGAGCTCCGCAGAGACGGTTCACGCGTCAAGTTGCAGGACCAGCCTTTCCAAGTGCTCCTGGCTCTTTTGGAAAGGCCTAACGAGGTGATCACACGCGAGGAACTACGAGCCAAGCTCTGGCCGGCGGACACTTTTGTGGACTTCGACCACGGCCTGAACGCAGCGGTAAAGCGGTTACGTGACGCACTAGGAGACACCGCCGAAAATCCGCGCTTCATAGAGACACTCGCCCGGCGAGGCTATCGCTTTATCGCGCCGGTCGACTCTCATGCAGCAGCGTCACCCATTCTTCCGGCTTTGCCCCAGGCACATACAACCAAACGGATTCGCCGGGCTTATCTAATCGGTCTCGCAGGAATTGCGGCTCTCATCCTCTTGGTTGTTGCGCTCAATGCCGGCTATTGGGCGAGGCTTGGATTTGGCGGAAGGCATATCGCGTCGCTAGCAGTGTTGCCGCTGGAGAACCTTTCTGGCAACCCGGAGCAAGAGTACTTTTCCGATGGGATGACCGACGCACTGATCGCCGATTTATCAAAGATCGGCGCGTTGCGGGTTACTTCGCGCACCTCTTCCATCCGCTACAAGAAAACCAGCAAAAGCCTGCCCGAGATCGCGCGAGAACTGAACGTGGATGGCGTGGTTGAGGGATCCGTTATGCGCTCCGGGAACCGCGTGCGCATCATCGCCCGATTGATCCACGCACCCACGGAGCAAAACCTCTGGACGGAAACATACGAGCGTGATCTTGGCGATGTCCTGAAGTTGCAGGGTGACGTGGCCGAGGCCGTCGCGGAACAAGTTCGCGCGCAATTGACACCTGAACAACATGCGCGGCTGCATTCGGCACCGGTGGTCAATCCTTCAGCCTATGAAGCCTATCTGAAAGGACGCTTTTCCGAAGTTCCGAGCACCCAGGCTGGCCTCAAACAAGCTCAAGACTACTTCACAAAGGCCATTCGAGAAGATCCAGGATTCGCGCTGGCGTATGTGGGGCTCGCCGACTGCTTTCTCCAGCAGGGCACCTATCGATGGCTGCCTCCACAGGATGCCTCTCAGCAAGGCAGTGAAGCCATCCACAAGGCTCTGCAGCTCGACGAAACCCTCAGCGAGGCGCATAGCACGCTCGCATTCTTGAAGTGGCAATTTAGTTGGGATTGGCAGACCGCCGAGAGCGAGTTCCGGCGAAGCGTTGATCTAAAACCCAACAGCATCGACGGGCACGAAGCGTTTGCTTGGTACTTGGGGTGGGCTGGCCGCCGTGATGAGGCCTTGGCCCAAGTGCAAGAAGTACGTCGGTTAGATCCCGCCTTTCCGCTCATATTTATCGACGAGGCGGGAATCTACTATCACCAGCGTGATTACAAGTCGTTGGTCGACGTAGGTCAGAAATCCGTGGCCGCGAATCCATTTGTCGCGACCGCCCGGACGCGGGATCCATCTTCAGGGGATTACACGAAAATTTTGCATCGCCAACTTTCCTCACATGCTCTAAAACACCTTCGCAATGCATACGCCTGAAACACCAAAAGTATCGAAATGGCCATTTTATCTTGGCGATCTATTGCTGCTGGTGGTGGCCACCTTCATCATCTACAAATGTCCGGAGCCGTTCCGGGCTTCGCCGCTTTTTTTTCTCGTGGTCTGCGTGGGCGCAGGGGCCTGGATTTGTGTGACACCGTTTCTGGCGGATCACCGGGCGGCAATGAAGCTGGCGGAATCCGACACCCTGACCAGCGCGGTCGAACAGATTAAAGATGTGCGCGGCGTGAGCGAACGAATCGCCACTGCCACCGCCCAGTGGCAGATCCTTCAGGAGCAATCGGCCAAGACCGCGCAGGCGACGCGCGAAATGGGTGAGCGGATGAGCGCAGAAGCCCAGGCGTTCGGCGAATTCATGCAAAAGGCCAACGATACCGAAAAAGCCCACCTTCGCCTGGAAGTGGACAAGTTGCGCTTTGCTCCATGCTTCCCGGCGGATTGGAACGAATTCAAAGTCCATTACCGGTATCGCGAGACGGTCTATCACATCACCGTCGCACCGGCGCGCGGGAATGAGGAAACGACCGTGGTGGTGGACGGCGTTGAGCAAGACGAAGAAGTGGTTCTGCTGGTTGAC
>Ga0137403_10001961_pt1 | contig 25653 bp, 21 predicted proteins | sample CZOMad2_1_16fung_FD_122057 | JGI IMG/M metagenome (GOLD analysis project Ga0137403, IMG submission 122057) | Vadose zone soil fungal communities from Angelo Coast Range Reserve, California, USA - CZOMad2_1_16fungal (Hybrid Assembly) | ecosystem: Environmental > Terrestrial > Soil > Vadose zone... | reverse complement strand
GACATGCGTGGCGCTCTCGCTCGGATCCTCGCGCTCGGCGCCGTCCTCCTCTTCTCACTCGGCCCGAGCGCCGCCGGTGCCGCGCCCGAGGGCACGCTCACCTTCGCGCTGCACTTCAGCCCGGTGAACCGCTGGCTGGATCCGGCCGAGGGCGAGAGCACCATCACCCCGTATCTCCTGCTCTACGCGCTGCACGACGGGCTGATGAAGCCCATGCCGGGGAGCGGCTCGGCGCCAAGCCTGGCCGAATCCTGGTCCATGGCGAAGGATGGGCTCTCGGCGGACTTTCTCCTCCGCCAGGGCGTCAAGTTCCATCACGGCGAGGCGGTGACCGCGGACGACGTGAAGTTCTCCTTCGAGCGCTACCGGGGCGGCGCCGCCAAGGTCCTCAAGGACAACGTGAAGGAGCTCCAGGTCCTCGGGCCCCAGCGCGTGCGCTTCGTCTTCAGAGAGCCGTGGCCGGACTTCCCTGCCTTCTACGGCACCTTCGTGGCCAGCGCGGGCTGGGTGGTGCCGAAGAAGTACGTGGAGCAGGTGGGCGAGGAGGGCTTCCGCAAGGCCCCGGTGGGCGCGGGGCCCTACAAGTTCGTGAGCTTCAAGCCGGGCGTGGAGCTGGTGCTGGAGGCCTTCGAGGGCTACTGGCGCAAGACCCCCTCCATCAAGCGCCTGGTGTTCCGCAGCCTGCCCGACGAGACCACGCGGGCGGCCGCGCTCAAGGCCGGCGAGGTGGACGTGGCCTTTCTCCTGAGCGGGCCGGTGGCCGACGATATCCGGAAGACCCCCGGGCTGCGCCTGGTGGCGCCGCTCCTCGGTATCTTCTGGCTGGATTTCCCGGACCAGTGGGACCCGAAGTCCCCGTGGGCGGACAAGCGCGTCCGGCTGGCCGCCAGCCTCGCCATCGACCGGCAGGCCCTCAACCAGGCCGAGACGCTGGGCCTCTCGCGCCCCACGGGCAGCATCGTGCCGCGCGACTTCGAGTTCGCGCTGCCCTTCGAGCCGCACCCGTATGATCCCAAGCGCGCCCGGCAGCTCCTCGCCGAGGCCGGCTATCCGCAGGGCTTCGACGGCGGCGAGATCGCGCCGTTTCCCCCGTACAACGCCATGGGCGAGGCCATCATGGGATGGCTCCAGGCCGTCGGCATCCGCACGCGGATGCGCAGCATGGAGCGCGCCGCCTTCATGACCGCGTGGCGGGAGAAGAAGCTGCGCGGCGTCGTGCTGACCATCAGCGGCGTGTCGGGAAACGCGGCCACGCGCCTGGAGTCCTTCGTGACCGCCAGCGGGGCCTTCGCCTTCGGCTCCCTGCCCGAGGTGAACGACCTCTTCGCGCGGCAGCAAAGGGAGCTGGACCGGAAGAAGCGCGAGGCGCTGCTCCACCAGCTCCAGCGCATCCTCCACGAGCAGGTTACCCAGGCATCGGTCTATCACCTGGGCTTTCCCACCGGGCTGGGGCCGCGGGTGGAGGACATCTTGACCGGGGCCATTCCCGGCTTCTACATGGCACCGTTCGAGGACCTGCGGCTCCGGCGGCCGTGAGCCGCCGGCACTAGCGCCTCCGGTACTTCTCCAGCGCGCCCGCGGCCAGGGCCATGCCGTGACCCGGCCGGTCGGGGATGCGGAAGACGCCGCCCTTGCAGCGCGGTAGCTCCTCGAAGAGGTCCGGCGGCGCCCAGTCCATCAGCTCCACCAGGAATCCGTTGCTGAGCGCCCCCACCACGTGGAGCGAGAGCTCGTGCACGACGTGCGGCGAGATGGGGACGCCGTGGGCGGCGGCGAGATGGCCGATGCGCAGGGTCTCGGAGTAGCCGTTGGCGCGGCCCACGTCGGGCATGAGGTAGCGGGCGGCGCGCTGCGCGATGAGCTCGCGGAACTCGTAGCGGGAATAGGCGTTCTCGCCGGTGGCCACGGGGATACGGATGGAGCGGGCGACCTCGGCGCAGGCGGCGATGTCGTCGGCGAGGACGGGCTCCTCGTACCAGACGAGGTCGAGGTCTTCCAGCATTTGCGCCTGGCGGATATTGCCGAGCACATCGAGCTTCTGGTTCACGTCCACCATCAGCCGGACGCCGTCCCCCACCGCCTTCTTCACCGCCTCGATGCGCCGCCGGTTCTCGCGCGGGTCGGGATGGTGGATCTTCATCTTGTAATAGCGGCAGCCCCGCCCGACGTACTTCTCGGCCTCCTGGATGAGGTCCTCGATCGCGTACTTGCCCCAGCCTCCGCTGCCATAGGCCTCGACACGATCCGTGTAGCCGCCCCAGAGCTTGTACAGCGGCAGGCGCGCCACCTTGCCCACCACGTCCCAGAGGCCGATGTCCAGCGCGGACAGTGCGTACGCCGCGATGCCCTGGCGCTTGATGCCCCGATCGCCGCGGTACATCCGCTCCCAGTGCCGCTCGACGAGTAGCGGGTCCTCGCCGATGAGGAGGGGCTTGAGCCGCGTCTCCAGGTAGACCTGGATGGCCTCGGCGCCCCCGCCGCCGAAGGCCAGCGTGTAGCCCAGCCCGCTCACCCCTTCGTCGGTGTGGATGAAGGCCGCGACCATGCGGTGGTCCGCGAACTCGAGGGACATGGGGCGACCACAAGGGAGGGTGAGGACGGCGCTCTCGATGGCGGTGATCTTCATGGCGTGAGGATAAGGGCCCCGGGCTTGCTTGGCTACTCGTCTTGTGTTTAGTATATCGCCGGAGGGCCCCCCCATGAACCAGATGGACAGACATCAGCGGCTCCAGCTCCTGACCGAGTCCGCCACGGGCGACCGGGAGCACGGCCTGCCGGGCAAGACGCGCTTCATCGAAGGCCCGGTCGGCATCCGCAACGTGCGGGTCCCAGGCCGCGGCACCACCACCCTGATGCGGGTCATGCAAACCAATGCCTGCTCGCTTTCCTGTGGCTATTGCCCGACCTTCTGCGGTGGCAAGGTCAAGCGCACGGCCCTGGCGCCGGAAGAAGTCGCCCGCACCTTCATGGAGGCCAATCGCGCGGGGGTGGCCAAGGGGCTCTTCCTCACCTCCGGCGTGCCGGGACGCCCGGAGCGCGCGATGGACCGGATGCTGGACGCGGTGCATATCCTCAGACGCCGCGAGGGCTTCGCGGGCTACGTCCACCTCAAGATGCTGCCGGGTGCCCAGGCCGATCAGGTGCGCGAGGCGGCGCGGCTCTGCGATCGCGTCTCCATCAACCTGGAGGGCCCGCGGGCCGACGTCGTGCGACGACTCGCGAAGGAGAAGGACCTCGACGGCGATCTTCTCCCCAAGCTCGAGCTGGCCGGCCGCCTCTCGCGCGAGGGGCGGCTCGAGGGCCGGCCGGACCGTCCCGCGCCGATGGGAACCACCACTCAGTTCGTGGTCGGCGCGCAGGGCGAGCGGGATCGGGAGATCCTCGGCCTCGTCGGCCGCCTAGAGGGTCAGGGCCTGCTGCACCACGCGCACTTCAGCGCCTTTCAGCCGGTGGCGGGCACGCCGATGGAGGGCCTGGCCCCCACGCCGGCCGTGCGCGAATTCCGCCTCTATCAAGCCGAGCACCTGCTGCGCCAGTACCGCTTCCGCTTCGAGGAGCTCGTCTTCGAGGCGGACGGCAATCTTCCGCTCGAGCACGATCCCAAGACGGCATGGGCCCTGGCGCACCCGGCGGAGTTCCCGGTGGACGTGGGGCGGGCGCCCTTGGAGCGGCTGCTGCGCGTGCCCGGCATCGGCCCGCGGGCGGCGGAGCGGCTCGTGGCGGAGCGCCGGGGCGTGGTCTTCCGCGGTGCGGGGGATTTGCGGCGCCTCGGCGTGGACACTGCGCGCGCGGGCTACTACCTGACCCTGGGGGGGCGCCGGATCGCGCGCGAGCAGCCGCCGCTGCAGCGCCCGCTCTTCGCCGATGGCGGCCATCTTCCCTCGGTGGTCTGGAAGACCCCCGTGCCTCCCTGCGCCTACCGCTAGCGCGGCTTGACGCGGGCGCACCCAGGCCAGGCACCCGACCGCCTACAATGGCGGCGAGGCCCACCATGACCATCGAGACGGCCGGACGCGTTGCGCTCATCACCGGGGCCTCGGCCGGCATCGGAGAGGCCACCGCGCGTGTCTTCGCCGAGGCGGGCATGCGTCTGGCCCTCTGCGCGCGCCGGGGCGATCGCCTGGAGCGGCTCGCCGCCGAGCTACGCGCGAAGGGTGCGGAGGTCGCCATCTATCCGCTCGACGTGACCGGCGCCCCGGCCGTGCGCCGGATGGTGGACGCCGTGGCGACACGCTTCGGCGCGGTGGACGTGCTCGTCAACAACGCCGGCCGCGGGCTGGCGGCCACATTCGAGGACACCACCCCCGAGGAGTTCCGGGCGCTGCTCGAGCTCAATCTCATCGCCACCGTCACCGCCAGCCAGGCCGTGCTGCCTCTCATGCGACGCCAGGGGCGGGGCCATATCCTGAACGTGTCGTCGGTGGTGGGGCGGCGCAGCCTCCCCGGTCGCGCCGCCTATGCGGCGACGAAGTTCGCCATGGTGGCGGTGAGTGAGTCGCTGCGTCTCGAGCTGCGCGGCACCGGCGTCCGCGTGAGCCTGGTGTACCCGATCTACACCGTCACCGAGTTCCATGCGGTGGAGCCCAAGCGCTTCCGGCTCCGGCGCCGCGGGCCCGTGCAGACCGCCGAGCAGGTCGCGCGCGCGATGCTGCGCTGTGTCCGGCGCCCGCGCGCCGAAGTATATCCTTATCGGCCGGCGCGCTTCCTCGCTGGCTTCGCCGCCCTGTTCCCCGGCCTCCTGGATCGCATGATGGGACGCGTGCTCACGAGATAGCGGCGAAGCGGCTTCCAGTAAAACGCGGGCCAGCCCCCCGCATAGCGGTCGGCCTGCCCCGCCGGGACATCCGAATGAATCATGGTGAGGCGAGTGCCCTTACCGTCCGGCTCCAGTCGTATCTCGAGCCGGGAGTCCGGCGCTCCCGAAGGCCATTCGGTCGTCCGCCAGGTCTGCAGCCAGCCTCGCCCCGGCCAGAGCCCGAGGACTTTTCCCTGGATATAGCCCCCATAAGCGGTCATCGGGCCACCGACGAAACGGGGAATCTGGGCCGGGGATCCCGTGAACTCGGTATGCCGCTTCGACTCGGCCAGGGCGGCATAGACGACCTTGGGCGGGGCGGGAAGCCGGACCGACTGTCGGATGGTCCGCGTTCTCGACTCTGGTCTGGCCATGGCGGGGCTCCTAGCGGGTCCGGACATTGCGGATCGTGAGGTATAGCAGGAGATCGTAGACGATCTTGAGCCCGCCGCCGAGGACGAACGGGGCCGACAGCGAGAGCGTCTGCATGATCCAGCCCGTCACGGCGGGGCTCACCGACTGGGCCAGCGTGCGGGTTGTATTGGTGAGGGTGGCGGCGTGCTCCCGCTCCTGATCCTCCACCGCCAGCATGAGGAAGGTCTGCCGCGTGGGCAAGTCCATCTGGGAAAGCAGGTGCCGGGCGAGGAGCAGGGTCACCGCCACCGAGAGCGTGGGGGCGAGAGCGAGGGCGATGAGCAGCACGTTGGAGATGAGGTGGGAGAAGACCATGGTGTTGACCAGGCCCAGCCGCGGGGCCAGCCGTGCGGCGAGCAGCAGCGAGAGCCCCGAGAGGATCTGAGTGCCGAAGAAGATCCAGCCCAGCGTGCTCAGCGGAAGGTCGAAGCGCGTGTAGAACCAGTAGGTCACCAGGCTCTGGATGACGAAACCGCCGGCGAAGGAGTCGAGCGCGAAGAGGGCGGCGATGCGGCGGACGAGCGCGCGCGACGGGGTCGTCTGGCGTGCCCGCGCGGCGGCGGCGACGGGCGGGGCGGGGCGCATCAGCGCATAGGCCGCGAGCTGGATCAGGCCGCCCACGAGGAACAGCGCGAAGACCCAGGTTGGCGACCCGGTGAGGCGCGTCACCAGCGCGGCGCCGAGTGCCGAGGCCACGTACCCGGTGAGGTTGTAGAGGCTCAGCGCGCGCGTGAGCCCCTCGCGCGTGCTGGATCGCGTCACCACCACCTGCTCGAGCGCCAGGAATGGCCCGCTCTCGCCCGTGCCGACGGCGAGATTGCCCAGCATGGCGGCCGCCACCACCAGCCATGGGCCCCGCGCGGTAAGGAAGAGCAGGGCCGAGAGCACGATGAGCGCGGCGAGGCCGAGCAGGGCCGTCCGCGGGCCCCAGCGTTGAGCGGGCCGCTGCACGGCCACGGTCAGCGCCGCGCTCGAGAGCAGGGCGAGGGTGACCGCGTAACCCAGGCCCCGCGCATCGAGCCCGAGCTCGGTCAAGTAGACGGGGAAGAGGACCCCCAGCGAGCCATAGCAGAACGTGCGCGTGGTCTTGGCGATGAAGACGAGCCGGGCGTCGCGGGCGAGAGGCATGCGCGCCGACTGTGGGGGAGGGCCCCGGGGCCCGTCAAGAGCCCTTGACAGGATTACTCCTCAGGTGTGTAGTATCTATAAGCTGAAGGAGGTGCCCACACATGACACTCGATCAAGTTCTCCGGTCGGATCTCGGCCGGCTGCTGGACCGGATTGCGACCTGCGAGGGCGCCGGCACTGCGGTGACGGCGCTTGAGCCCGAAGCGCGGGCGCGCATCGAGGAAGCCGAGGCAAGGCTGGCCGCGGCCCGGCTCCGGCTCCTGGCCGGATACGAGGAATGGGAGCGAGCTCTCGAGGCGTGCGCGGACCTCTGGGCAGTCTCGGGCCTCCGGGCCTCCGGATTGAGCGGGATGCCGGACCGGCGGGCGGCCTAGCCGCCGAGCAGTCGCCGCAACCAGCTCTTGTCAGGCGAGGCTGCGCCCAGTCGCGCCTCGACGAAGGCCAGTCGCGCAGCATCGAAGCGCTGCCAGTAGTCGGGCAGCCGCCGGGCCAGGAGCACCTGGCCCAGCAGCGCGCGCGCGCGCGCATCGTTCCCCGGCGCCTCGGCGGCGTCCATGGTCGCGCGGTCAGCCTCGGCGAGATCGCCCCGGAGGGTGGCGCGGAGGTGGGAGAGCAGGTCGCCGGACAAGGTCACCCATTCCGCACGGTCGCGCGCGTTGTCCTCTTCCGGCGCGGGGCGTCCGGCCGCCTGGCGCACGCCCACCAGCAGCTCGAGCGCAGCCATCTCCGTGGCTTCCACGATGCGCTCGCCGAGCTGGGCCTCGATGCGTTCGGCGAGGTTTCGCGGATCGCCGTGCTGATGGCCGAAGGCGCCCGGGCCCGTGGGCACGGCTAGCGAGTTCCCGGGCGTTTGGTGGTGAGCATGCGCCGGAGCCCCTGGTCCAGGGACTGCGGGACCAGGTGGAAGTCGGCGTAGAACGCCGCGGGATCGGTGACGCTTTCCTCCTCGAGCATGGTGAGCTGGTCGCTGGTGATCGGATAGAACGGCAGCGCCTGGAGGATGCGCGTCGCGGCGCGTACCGGTCCCAGCGGCACATGGACCTTTCGCACCGCGCGCCGGCCCAGCGCGGCGCCGATATTATCCAGGATCTCGACGAAGGGGTAGGCAACCGGACCGGCCACCTCGTACACGCGTCCGTCGCTCGCGGGGACGCGAAGCGCGCGCGCGAACCCTTCCGCCACGTGCTCGACCGTGATGGGCTGGAGCCGGTAGCGGCCGTCCCCCAGCACGGGCACCACGGGCAGCCGCTGTATCATTCCCGCCAGCATGGTCACCAGCTCGTCGCCGGGACCGAAGATGACGGACGGCCGGAAGATCGTCCAGTCCAGCCCGCTGGCGCGCACGGCCTCCTCGGCGGCCCACTTGGTCCGGTGATAGCGGGAGCGCGCGCCGGGGCGCGCGCCCAGCGCGCTCATGTGGAGAAAGCGCGACACGCCGGCCGCCTTCGCGAGGCGGAGCATGTTTTCCGTGGCGCGGGTATGGAGGGCGTCGAAGGTGACGCCGCGCGCTCGGTGCTCCCGGATGATCCCCACCAGGTGGATGACGGCCGCGCAATCCTCCACCGCGGGAGTCAGGGTCTCGGCCGCCAGCACGTCACCGGGAGTGCGCTCGATGGCCTCGAAGCCCTTGAGGTCGCGCTCCGAGCCGGGGCGGACGAGGGCACGGACCAGGAAGCCGTGGGCCAGGAGAGCGCGGATGACGGACCTGCCGACGAAGCCCGTGCCGCCGGTCACGAAGATGCGCTGCATCTGCGCGGAATCGTAGCACGGATAAATCCCCGGCGCCTCCGCCCGGGCCGCTCGGTATCATGGGAGCATGCGCGCGCTCGTGGGCGTCTTGGTCGTGCTCCTCGGCGGCCTTGCCCTCGCCGCGGCATGGCCGCCCAGCCCGGCGCGCGCCCAGGAGGCGCCCGATCTCTCGGCTTTGGACGATGCGGCCCGCGACGCGTTCAATGCCGGCGAGGTACCGGGCGCGGTGATCCTGGTGGGCCAGGGCGACCGGATGCTCTATCGCAAGGCCTTCGGCATGCGCAGCCTGGTGCCCCGCCCGGATCCCTTGACGCTGGACACCGTCTACGACGTGGCCTCACTCACCAAGGTCCTGGCCACTCTGCCGGCTGTGCTGGCGCTCGTGGACGACGGCAAGGTGAGCCTGGACGCTCCGCTCGGCCGCTATCTCCACGAGTTCGGCGGGCCCGCCTTCCGCGAGGTGACGGTGCGGCGCGTGCTCACCCACAGCGCGGGCTTCCCCGATCTGCCGTCGCCCGCCGCGATTCCTCGGGGCTTTCCCGAGGCCGCGCGCCTGCTGGCCCGCGCCGATCTACGCTATAGCCCGGGCTCCACCTTCCACTACAGCGACACCGGCTTCATCCTGCTCGGCGAGCTGGTGCGGCGGGTGAGCGGCGAGCCGCTCGACCAGTTCATGCGCAAGCGCTTCTACGGCCCGCTCGGGATGAAGGACAGCACCTTCCGGCCACCCGCCGAGTGGAAGCCGCGCCTCGCGCCTACCGAGGTGCTCGGCTCGGGCATGCTCCGCGGCGTGGTGCACGACGGCAATGCGCGGCTCCTGGGCGGCGTGGCGGGGCATGCGGGACTTTTTTCCACCGCCGATGACGTCGCGCGCTTTTGCCGGATGCTCCTGCGGGGCGGGGAGCTGAACGGCAAGCGCTATTTGAAGCAAGCCACCATCCGTACCTCGTTTGCGCCGCATCAGATCGGCGAGACCACGCGCGGGCTCGGCTGGGACATGTCGTCCGCCTACTCGCGCGCGTTGGGCTCCTTCTTCCCGGTGGGCTCGGTCGGGCATACCGGCTTCACCGGCACCTCCATCTGGATGGACCCCGCGAGCCGGGTGTACTCGATCATCCTCACCAACCGCGTCCATCCTTATGGCAAGGGCAATGTGGCCGACCTGCGCCGCCGGGTGAGCGGGGTAGTGGGGGCTGCCTTCTTCGGCGTGGACGAGGCGCCCCCGGCGGAGGCCGCGGTGCCTGAAGAACTCGCGCCCACGGCGCCCGCGGCGGATCCCCCGGCCCCACGTGCGCACGGGACGCGCACGGGACTCGACCAGCTGGTCGCGCAGGGCTTCGCCCCGCTGGCCGGACGCTCGGTGGGGCTCGTCACGAATCAGACCGGGGTAGACGCGCAGGGGCGGCGCAATGTCGACTTGCTGGCCAAGGCGCCCGGCGTGCGCCTGCGCGCCATCTTCTCGCCCGAGCATGGGCTGACCGGCCAGCTCGACGTCAATGTGCCGCACGGGCGCGATGCCGCCACCGGGCTGCCCGTGTGGAGCCTCTACGGCTCGGAGCGGCGCCCGTCCCCCGCCATGCTGGACGGTGTCGACACCTTCGTGTTCGACATCCAGGACGTGGGTGCGCGCTACTACACCTATCTCACCACCCTCGTCTACATCCTCGAGGAGGGCGCCCGGCGCAATCTGCCGGTGGTGGTGCTCGACCGGCCCAACCCCATCACCGGGAAATACGTGGAGGGGCCCCTCATGGACGCGGACCTCCGCTCGTTCACGTCCCCGCACACCATTCCCGTCCGGACGGGCATGACGATGGGCGAGTTCGCGCGGATGGTGGTGGCGGAACGAAAGCTCGCGGTGCCCCTCACCGTGATTCCGCTCGAAGGCTGGGAGCGGGGGCGCTGGTTCGACGAGACCGGCCTGCCCTGGGTGAACCCGTCACCGAATATCCGCTCCCCTCAGCAGGCCCTGCTCTACTCGGGCATCGGGCTGCTGGAGGCCACCAATCTCTCGGTGGGCCGCGGCACCGACTGGCCCTTCGAAGTGATCGGGGCGCCCTGGATCGGCGATCCCGCCGGGCTGGCCGAGGCGCTCAATGCGAAGGGGCTGGCCGGTGTGTCGTTCGTGCCGGTGAGCTTCACGCCCACCAGTAGCGTGTTCGCCGGGCAGCCGCTGGGGGGGGTGCGCTTCGTGGTCACGGATCGGGACGCCCTGCGGACGGTGACGCTGGGGCTGGTGACGGCCCGCGAGCTGATGGAGCGCTACCCGGCGAATTTCCGGCCGGCCGCCATCCAGAACCTGCTGGTCAACCGCTCGACCATCTGGGCTCTCCTGCGGAGGGAGCCGCTGACGCGCATCTGGAGCTGGGCCGACGCCGACCGCCCGAGCTTTCTCCAGCGCCGCGCGTCGTATCTCATCTACTGAGCGCGGCCGACCTCATGGGCGCTCGAGCACGCGGGCGCCGCCCGGCGGCCGGACCTGGGCGGTCTGGCCTCGGGGCACGGTGATGGTGGTGGGGTCGCCGTCACTCACGTAGCGCTCCTCCACCCGCCGGTCGAAGTGGCTGATCCAGTACTCCAGCTCGGCCTCGGTGGCCTGGATGCGCGGCAGGTGATAGGGGTCCAGCCCCCGCGCGTGCGGCGAGAGCGCGGCGCCGCCCGCCACCATCAGGATGGCGTCGTGGCGGTAGGCAGTGCCGTTGAGCCCGCCCGAGACCGCCCAGGCGAGCTCCTTCGGGTAGGCGCCCATGGGCAGCGCGAGCGTGCGGAAGCGGTAGCCGGGCAGGTGCTTCTGCACCCACTCCTGCGCCTCGAGGAGCTGCTTGCGCACCGTCGTCTCGTCGTACTTGGCGAGGTTGGCGTGCCACAACGTGTGGTTGCCGATCTCGTAGCCCCGGCTCTTGAGATGGGCGAGCTTCTTTCCCACCAGATCCGGCTGATTGAAGAGCCGGTTCGGCGGGCTCGCTCCCGGCAGCACGAAGAAGGTCGCCGCCCGGCCGAATCCCGGGTGGTCCTTCTCGAACTGCTCGAGGATGCCCACCGCGCAATCGGGGTCCACCACCCATTCGCCGTTCTTCTCGACGTAGCGGAATTGTCCGGGCGAGGAGTCGTCGAAAGTGAGGATGACGGGCGTGGTGCCCTTCGGCAGCGCGATGCGGCCGTCGAGGTAGTCGTTCAGGCCCACCAGCCGGTAGCCGCGCTCCCAGAGACGCTGGAGGTCGCGCCGGAAGTTGTCCGGCGCTCGGGTCCAGCGCTCCTCGGGCAGGTCGATCTTGTGGTACTCGAGGATCATGACCCGGCCGAGCTCGTTGCTGGGCGGGTCCCCGGCGCCGGAGGCCAGGGGGGAGAGAACCAGAATCGCGGACAGGACGACGGCGACCGGCCCGAGTCGCCTCACGGCTGGGCGGCGGCCTTCTTCGCCAGGGCGGGCGCCGGGCGGAGGGCCGCGGCCGTGTAGTCGTTGCGGGGATTCCAGAGCATCCAGCCGGTGGCGCCCGACTCCTCCGCGCCGCGGACCTGAGCCTGGATCTCCCCCACGCCGAAGATGCGCTTGTCGAAGGCGTAGTCCCTGAAGTCCTGTAGCCACGGACGGACCTGGACGGGCAGCCCCTCGGTGCGCTTGCGGGTAAGCCGCACGCTCTCCCGGACGATCTCGTAGGAGTGGTTCACCGGGTTACGGAAGCCGGGGATCCCCATGTGGTAGCCGGAGGGGTAGACCATGGGCGAGAAGTAGTCGAGGTACGGCGCCATGTCCTCGATCCGCTGCCCGATGTCGGTGTCATTTTCGTTGAAGGCGGTATAGCCGAACACGTCGGCGGCGATGAAGACCCCGGTGGGCCCCAGCTCCTTGCGCGCCTTGGCGAGGAAGCCCGCGATGGTCTCGACCCGAACCTGCGGGGTGATCGGTTTGGAGTACTTCGCGGCGGCGAGCTTGCCGTCGGTGGGGAAGCGCACGTAGTCGAACTGGATCTCGTCGAAGCCTTTCAGCGCCGCTTCCTTGGCCACCGCGATGAGGTAGTCCCAGACTTCCTCGCGGGTGGGATCCACCCAGGCGAGCTTCTCGTTGTCGATCCACGGCTTCCCGGTGCGCGTGTCGATGACGGCCAGCTCGGGATGCGCGCTGGCGAGGATATTGTCCTTGAAGGCGACGATGCGGGCGATCGTGTAGACGTGGCGGCCCTTGAGCTCGGCCAGAAGCTGATCGAAGTCCTTCATGATCACTGGGCCCAGCGCGCCGGCTTCCAGCGCCGCGGGCACCCTGGTGCGATAGGGGATCAGCCCGCGATCGCCCTTGACGTCGATCACCACCGCGTTGAGCTCGGTGCGGTCGAAGAGGCTGAAGACCCGTTCGCGAATGCCCTTGTCGGCCACGCCGTAGTAGGTGAGGTAGGCCGCCCTGACGGTATGCGGCGTCAGGGTCACCGTGGGCTTGCTCTGGTCGAGCGCGACCCAGCGCTTCTGATAGCCCGGCAGCTTCACGAGCACGGAGTGATCCGCGCTGACCAGGCCGATCGAGAAGCGCCCCTCCGCGTCCGACAGCGCCTCGATGGCACCCGAGCGGACGGAGACATTGCGGAGCGGCCTGCCGGTCTGGTCCACCACGCGCCCCTCGGCGGTGACGAGCGTGCCCAGCGGAAGGGGCTGGCCGTCGGCTCCCAGGGGCGGGAGGCCGCCCGGGGCATTGAGGCTCACCTGGCTGGCGAGGAGGCGCCCCGGCGCGGCGAGGAGGACGTAGCCGGCGATGCCGAGGAGCGCTACGGTCGCCAAAGCCGCCACCACGAGGACGACGCACCGTCGTCGTGGCGTCTCGGACGAAGGAAGGAACGTCATGGGCAGGGACGACAGTAAATCGTTCGCTCGGTCAGCCCGAAGGAAATTCTTCACGCGCGCGCACCAATCGGTCACAGGCAGTCCTCCCGCCCTGCTGAACAGCAACATTCTTGCCAGGGACGCGATCCCGACCAAGCCCGCGATATAGCGTCCATCGATGAAACGCACGTCCGCGAGCTGTGGTGCCCGGCTGACAAAACATGTCGGAGTCAGGACAGGAAGGTCACCCGGCCCGCGGTATAGAATGCCGCTCATGACCACTACCCCTCCGGCCTTCGGCTGTGCCTCAGCAGTACGCAGAACGTTCACGGTGAACAGGCTCCGGCTGAGCGCCCTCGAGTGGCCAGCGCCGGGACGTCCCGCGCTCTGCTTCCTGCACGGCGGCTCCGCCCACGCCCACTGGTTCGACGCGGCAGTACCCGCCTTCATCGGGCGCTACCACCTGCTGTCCCTCGACCAGCGCGGCCATGGCGAGAGCGCGTGGTCCCCGGCGGGGGAGTACGCCACCGAGCACTTCGCCTCGGACCTCCTGGGCGTGATGGAGGCCCTCGGCTGGGAGCGGATGGCCCTGGCCGGGCACTCCATGGGCGGCCACAACGCCATGGCGTTCTCGGCCTGGAACCCGCAGCGGATCTCGGCACTTACCATCATCGACAGCCGGCCGTCGCTGCCGCCCGAGCGCCTCAATGCCATGCACCGCCGTGGGCGTCGTGGCCCGCGCCGGCACGAGACGTTCGAAGCCGCCCTGGCGAGCTTTCGGCTCCTGCCGCCGGAGACCACCGCGGACCCGGCGTTGCTCGCCCACCTCGGCCGCGAGGGGATCGCGGAGCGAGAAGGGCGCTTCCTCTACCGCTTCGACCCCCTGACCAGCGGCGAACGTCAGCCCGTCGACGTCTGGCCGCTGCTCGAGCGCATCACCGCGCCGACCCTCGTGGTGCGTGGCGAGCATTCGCCGATCCTGCCCGTCCCCATGGCGCAGGACATTCTCAAGCGCGTGCCCCGCGTGCGCCTGGTCGAGATTCCCGGCGCCTATCACCACCTGGTCCTGGACGCGCCCCGAGCCTTCAGCCTGGCCCTGGACGGATTCTTGAAGGAGGCGCTCGACGGGAGGGACGCTATTCGATGATCTTGTCGGCCCGGGCCAGGATGGACGGGAGGAGAATCGCGACCCGCGTCATCCGCTACGCTCGCTCGAGGCGGACCGCGCAGACCTTGTACTCGGGAATCCGGGCGGAGGGATCGTGCGCCGAGTTGGTCAGGAAATTGGCCGCCGACTCCTCGAGCTTCACGAAGGGGACGAACACGGCGCCGGGCCGCACGGCCTCGGTGAGCCGCGCATAGCCCTGGAGCTCGCCGCGCCGGGACCGCATGCGGAGCCGGTCTCCTGTCTCCACGCCTAGCTGCCGCGCATCCACCGGGTGAACCGCGATCTCGAGCCGGGGCGCCAGCTCGAGCAAGCCCTCGACGCGACGGGTCAGGGTGCCGCCATGCCAGTGGTAGAGCAGACGGCCCGTGCTCAGCGAGAGCGGGAAGTCGGCATCGGGCAGCTCGGCGGCCTCCGCGCCCTGGGTCACCGACACGAAGCGCGCCCGCCCGCGTGGGAAGTCTTCCCCGTAGAGGAAGCGAGTGCCCGGGTGGTCGGGCGTGGGGCACGGCCACTGAAGCCCTCCGGCCTCGAGGCGCGCGTAGGTGATGCCCGCGGCCGCCGGCCAGAGCCCCACCAGCTCCTCCCAGATCTCGCTCGGATGGCCGTAGTCGAAGCCCCTCTCGGGGAGGCCCAGCCGGCCGGCCACCCGCCGCGCCAGCTCGCAGGTGATCCACCAGTCCGGCTTGACCTCGCCCGGCGGCGGAATGGCCTGGCGGACCCGCTGGACGCGCCGCTCGGAGTTGGTGAAGGTCCCGTCCTTCTCCGCGAAGGCCGCGGCGGGGAGAAAGACATGGGCGCGGTCCGCCGTCTCGTGCATGAAGAGGTCCTGCACGATGAGGCAGTCCAATTGGCCGAGCGCCTTCTCCGCATGGTGGAGATCGGGCTCGGAGAGCAGCGGGTTCTCGCCCACCACGTACATCGCGCGGACCCGCCCATCGAGGCAGCCTTCGACCATCTCGGTGACCACGAGCCCGGGCGCGGCGGGTGGGCGGCGGCCCCAGACGCGCTCGAAGCGGTCGAGGCTCACCGTGGAGTAGTCGGCATAGCCCGGCAGGTTGGTGGGGATGCAGCCGGCATCCCCGCAGCCCTGCACATTGTTCTGCCCGCGCAGCGGCGAGATGCCCGACCCGACGAAGCCCATCTGACCCGCCACCAGCGACAGGTTCAGCACGGCATGCGCATTGGCGGTGCCATTGATGTGCTGGGTGATGCCCATGCCCCAGATGAGGCAGGAGCCGGCGAAGGGCGGGCGCGCATACCAGCGGGCGGCCTGGGCGATGGCCTCGGCCGGCACGCCGGTCATTGCCTCCGCGTGCTCGAGCGTGTATCCGGCCAGCGACGCCGCCCAGGCCTCGAAGCCCTCCGTGCGCGCCGCGATCCAGTCCAGCCGCGCCAGTCCCTCGTCGAGGATGACCTTGGCCATGGCGTTGAAGAGCGCCACGTCCGTACCGGGGCGCTCCTGGATCCAGAGGTCGGCCTGGTCGCAGAGCTCCACCCGCTTGGGATTGACCACGATGAGCCTGGCCCCGCGGGCGGCGGCCTCGCGGAAACGCACGGCAATGACCGGGTGATTGGCCGAGGCATCGGCGCCCACCACCAAGAGGCACCCCGCCTCGGCATAGTCCTGATACGAGTTGGACGTGGCGCCGGAGCCCATGGAGACCAGCATGGCCTCCACCGACGGAGAGTGGCAGAGCCGCGTGCAGTGATCCACGTTGTTGGTGCCCAGCACCAGTCGCGCGAGCTTCTGGATGACGTAGCCGTCCTCGTTGGTGGCCTTCGCGGAGGCCAGCGCCCCGAAGCGGCCCGCGTTCCGCGCCAGCCCGTCGGCGGCGGCGTCCAGCGCCTCGTCCCAGGTGGCCGCGTGCCACATCCCCTCGCGCTTCACCATCGGGGTGGTGATCCGGTCGGGCGAGTGGACGAAGCCCGTGCCGAAGCGGCCCTTGACGCAGAGCATGCCGCGGCTCGACGGGTTGGCGGGCGCGTCGTCCGCCATGCCGGCCAGGCGACCGTCCTCGCGCACCGCCACCTGGATGCCGCAGCCGACCCCGCAGTAGGGGCAGGTGGTATCGACACGACGTACGAGGCGTGTCGGCGCTTCCTTGGGGCGCAGCGCGCCGGTCGGGCAGGTGGCCACGCACTGCCCGCAGGAGGTGCAGATGGAGCCCGACATGGCGCCGTCGCCAAAGACGCCCACGCGCGCCTCGTGATTGCGGCCGATGAGCGAGATGGCGCCGATGTGCTGGACGTCGGCGCAGGCGGTCGTGCAGCGGCCACAGAGAATGCAGGCCTCGCGGTCCAGCACGAAGAACGACTTCGACGCGTCCACGGGGAAGTGATGGTGCGGCGTCCAGGAAGCGCCGGCCAGCCGGTGGTGCTCGGCGGCGATCCCCACCTGGCTGAATCCGTCCCGCTCGGCCGCCGGCGTCAGCATGGAGAGCGTGAGGTCGAGCACGGCCTTCCGCACGCGCTGGGCGTCGGGGTGCCTCGTCTCCACGACCATGCCGTCGCGCGCGGGGAGATGACAGGCGGCGGGGAGCCCCCGCTGTCCTTCGACGCGGACGAGACAGGTCCGGCAGGCGCCGAGGGGGGGACGGTCCGGATCCTTGCAAAGCTGGGGCAGGGCGATGCCGAGACGGTTCACGGCGTCCAGCACCGTGGCGCCCTGGGGAACTGCGACCTCCGAGCCGTCTACGCGGAGTGTGATGGCCATTCGCGGTCCGATCCATCGGCCGTTCGCGCGGCGGGCGGCCGTTCGCGCGGCGGGCGCGACCGAGGCCTCCATGATACACGGTCTGCCCGGGAAGGAAGTAGGTCCGGGAGGAGATCAGCCCTTCAAGTTCAGATCCATGAACTCGGAGGGAAAGTCCTGGAAAGCCGAGAGAATCGAGAGCGGAGCTGCCTGGCCCAGCCCGCAGAGGGAGGCGAGCCGGACCACCTCCGCGAGCTCGCCCACTGCGTTTCCCTCCCCCGGCTGCCCGCCACCCAGTCGGCCGTCGAGAAGATCGCGAAGCCGCGCCGTACCCTCGCGACACGGGGTGCACTTGCCGCAGGACTCCCGCGTGTTGAAGTCCAGCAGGGTGCGCACGACGTCGCGGAGCGAGGCGCGCTCGTCCAGCGCGGTGATACCGCCGGTGCCCGGGTTCACGGTGCCGCCGGGCACCAGGGGCTCGTCGAGCAGACGCGGTGGCACGAGGCTTCCCGACGGACCCCCGACCAGGACCGCCTGGAACGTGTGTCCCTCGGCGGGCCCGCCGCCCACGCCCTCGAGCAAGTCGCGCAGCGTGGCGCCCAGGGGCAGCTCCACGAAACCCGGCCGGCGCAGATGGCCCGAGAGGCCGAAGCACTTCGTTCCGTGGCCTCCGCCGAGACCCGTCCACCAGGCGGCGCCCTGCGCCACGATGAGCGGCACGGCGAAGAGGGTCTCGACATTGTTGATGACGGTGGGCCGGCCCCAGAGACCGGCCTCGACGGGGAAGGGCGGCTTGGCCCGCGGCATCGCGCGCCGGCCCTCTAGCGATTCCATGAGCGCCGTTTCCTCGCCCAGCACGAAGCCGCCGGCGCCGCGGCGTATTTCCACCTCCACCGAGAAATCGCTGCCGAGAACGTGCCGGCTCACCAGACCCCAGCGCCGGGCGGCGTCCAGCGCCCGCTCCAGCCGGCGCGCCGCGAGATCCGCCTCGCCGTGGATGTAGAGGTAGATGCGGCTTGCCCCGGCGGCATACGCGGCGAGGAGCGCGCCCTCGAGCAGCCGGTGGGGATCGCCCTCGAGGAGGTGGCGGTCCTTGAAGATGCCCGGCTCTCCCTCCTCGCCGTTCACGATGAGGTACTTGGGTTCGCCCGCCGCGCGTCGCGCCCCTTCCCACTTCACCGCGGCGGGAAAGTAGGCGCCGCCGCGGCCCTGGAGCCGCGCGGCCTTGACGGCCTCGATCACGGCAACGGGATCGCCGGCGGCCAGCGCCGCCGCGAAGGTCGCGTACGAGCCGCGGTGAATCGCGTCCGCCATGTCGCCGGGGTCGGTGAGCCCGCAGCGGTCCGAGACCACGCGCCGCTGGCCGGCGAGGAAGGCGGTCACGTCGGCCGGCTGCACTCGCCGCCCGGCGATGACCGCGTCCAGCAGCGTGCCGACCTCGCCCGGGCCCACGCGGGCCGCGGTTTCGACGGCGCCATCGGGGCGTAGCACGGTGACCGTGGGCGCGGCCCAGCAGAGGCCCGGGCAGCCCGCTGCCACCACGCGCGCGCGAATCCCGCGCTGACCCAGCTCGGCCGCGAGCGCAGCCAGGGTGGCCGCACCGCCCACCGAGAGGCTGCAGCTCCCAAGCCCCACCGCGAGGCGCAGCTCGCCCGGGCTCGCGAGCGCGCGCGCGAGGCGCTGGGAGCCGGCGAACCAGCGGCCGGGATCCGGGGTCTGCCCGATGGCGGGCCCAGGATCGCCCTCCGGGAGCGGTGAGGGCATCGGCGTCGGCACCGCGATCACGGCGGGCGTCGCGTCGCCGATCTCGGCGGGCTCGGGCGTGCGTGGAGGCGGCGCCGGCGCGCCCAGCACTCGCTCCGCGTCATCGGCCGCGAGGCGGCCGAGATGGCGGCCGTCCACCTCGGCCACGGGCGCCATCGAGCAGTTGAAGGCGCAGTCGAAAGGCTCGAGTGTCCACGCGCCGTCGCCGGTGGTGCTCCCGGCGGTGACGCCCAGCCGCCGCTCGAGGGCGGCGAGCAACTCGAGGGAGCCCAGGATGCGACAGGATACGCCCACGCAGACGCGGGCCACCCGGCGGCCGGGCTCGGTGAGGCGAAACTCCGGGTAGTGGGTGGCCACGCCATAGATCTCGCTGAGCGGCACGCGAAGATGCTCGGACACGGCAGCGAGGTCCTCGGGTGATATCCAGCGCCGCTCGTGCTGGACGGCGTGAAGCGCCGGGAGCAGCCAGGTGCGGTCGCGGGCGAAGCGCTCGAGCGCGGTCACGGAGCCGCGACCGGGTCCGGGAGATTTGCCTCGGCGAAGCCCCGGGCACGCAGGAGACAGGAGTCGCAGGCCCGGCACGGCCGGCCGTCCGGGCCGGGCTCGTAGCAGGACCAGGTGAGCGCGAAGTCCACGCCGAGCTCCCAGGCGCGCAGCACGATCTGCGCCTTGGTGAGCGTGATCAGCGGCGTGTGGACCCGGAATCGGCTCTTGCCCTCGACTCCCGCCTTGGTGGCGAGATTGGCCAGCCGCTCGAAGGCCTCCACGAACTCGGGGCGGCAATCCGGGTAGCCGGAATAGTCGAGGGCATTCACCCCCAGGAAAAGATCCTGCGCGTCCAAGACCTCGGCCCAGCCCAGCGCATAGCTGAGGAAGACCGTGTTCCGCGCCGGGACGTAGGTGACGGGAATGCCCTCGCCGATGGCGGCGTCGCTCCGCGCCTTGGGCACCGGGATGTCGTCGGTGAGGGCCGAGCCGCCGATGGCGCGGAGATCGAGCCGTAGCACGAGGTGCCGGCGCACCTCGAAGGCCGCCGCCACCCGCCGGGCGGACTCGAGCTCACACGCGTGGCGCTGGCCGTAGTCGAAGGACAGCGCGTAGCACTCGTAGCCCTCCGCCCGGGCCACCGCGAGCGTGGTGGTGGAGTCGAGCCCGCCGGAGAGAAGGATCACCGCGCGGTCGGTCATCAGACGCCTCGCCGCGCCCCCCAGAGGAGGACGTGCAGCCGAGGCGAGAACCCGAATCCGTGGCGCGTGCAGGCCTCGGCCACCCACGGGCCGCGCTCCACCAATTCTTCCATCCGAGTCGCTTCGGGCTGGAGGAGAATCCGCCCGCGCGGCAGGGCGAAGCGCTCGGCAAGGCGTAGCACCTCGGCGACATCCGCCGCGTCACAGACGACGAACTTCCACCACGCCTCCGCGGCAAGGAAGGCCCGGATGGCGCCGGGCTGTATGCGCCGATCCTCGGCGACTCCCGAGCCCGCCAGCTTGACGGAGACATTCCACTGGATCGGCACGGCAGCCAGCGGCAGGGGAGGCGGGAGCGTGCCCGAGGTTTCCACTTCCATGGCCCAGCCCCGCGCGCCCAGCGCGGTGAGGAGGGGGACGAGGAGCGACGACTCGAGGGGCTCTCCGCCCGTGACCACGGCGCGCCGGCAGGGATGCGCCTCCATCTCGGCCACCAGCGCGTCGAGCTCGATGGCCCGGCCCCGGGCGGGGTCCCACGAGTACTTGGTGTCGCACCACTCGCAGCCGACCGAGCAGCCCTGTAGCCGCGCGAATACCGCCGGCACGCCGGCCGTCGCGCCCTCACCCTGTATCGAATAGAAGACTTCCGCGACGCGTCCCGTCATGGGCCCTGAAACGAGGGTAGCACGAGAGACCGGCAGCATCCCCTTGCCGCCATGGGGGTTTTGCTGCTATAAGGGGTCATCGGAAAGGAGGATCACCGATGAGCCTTGGCCTGACCGATTCCCTCAAGCAGGATCGCCTGATCGTGGTGGCCGTGGACAAGACGGCCGGCCGCATCCGAGTGAAGAGCGAGGCGGAGGTGTGCAGCGACTTCGGCTGCGACGGCGCCCTCGTGGTCACCGACGAGGGACAGAGCAACGACCTCGCCAACCTGAACCCGGGCGACATCATCAAGCTCGAGACGAAGGACGGCCGCGCCAGTCAGATCCGCGTGGTCCGCCGCGTCTACGACGAGTACTCCAGCCCCGAGTGGTGAGCCGGCCCCACGGCCGCTAGCAGCTCGAGGGCCCCGGGCGTCGAACGCCGGGGCCCTTCGGCTGTCCGCTAGGCCACGCCCACGTGAATGGTGACGGTGCCGAGCCCCAGCCGCTGATACTTCACCGCGCGCAGCCCGACCTCGCCCATGAGCCCCGACAGGTCCGGCGGCGTCAGGAAGCGGTCCACCGACTGGGGCAGATAGGTATAGGCCTCACGGTCGCCGGCGATCACGCCGCCGATCCGGGGCACCACGTGGTGGAAGTAGAAGCGAAACAGTGGCCGGAAGCCGGGGAGCGTGGCCTGGGTGATCTCGAGCGCCACCACGCGGCCGCCCGGCCGGGTCACCCGCCGCATCTCGGAGAAACCCTGGCGCAGGTCGGCCAGGTTCCGCAGGAGGAAGGCCGAGGTCACGCACGCGAAGGTGCGGTCCGGGAAGGGGAGCGCGAGGGCGTCGGCGGCCACGAGCCGCACGCGGTTGCCGGCGCCGATCTCGCGCATCTTGGTGGCCGCCTCGCGCAACATCCCCGCCGCGAAGTCCGCCGCGACGATCTCGCGGTGCGGGTGGAGCTCGCGCAGCTCGAGGGCCAGGTCGCCGGTGCCGGTGGCGAGGTCCAGCGCGGGACCGTCCGGGGCCGCGATGGTGTGGCGGGCGGCCACCCGCCGCCACGCGTGGTGCATCCCGAGGGTCATGAGCCCGTTCATGAGGTCGTAGCGGCCCGCGATGCGCGAGAACATGGTGGCGACGAACTGGGCCTTCTCCGGCCCGGTGCCCAGCGGTGGCCCGCTCGTGCCCGCACTCATACCCAATGCCCCGCCAGCACCGCCGCGAAGAGGATCACCGCGATGTACCCATTGATGTTGAAGAAGGCCACGTCGAGGCGCGAGAGATCGCTCGGCGACACCAGGGAGTGCTCGTAGACGAGGAGTCCCGCCACCATGGTGACGCCGGCCCAGTAGAGGAAGCCGAGCCCCATCAGGACGCCGAGCGCGGCGAAGGCCGCGATGGTAAGGACGTGGCAGACCTTCGCGATGCGCAGCGCGGCGGCCACCCCGAAGCGCGCGGGCACCGAATGCAGCCCCTCCGCGCGGTCGAACTCCACGTCCTGGCAAGCGTAGATCAGGTCGAAGCCGGCGATCCACACCGTGAGCGCGAACCACAGCACGAACACGGGCGGGTCGAAGCCGCCCCGCACCGCGATCCACCCGCCCGCCGCCGCGATGCCGTCCGTGAAGCCCAGGATCCAGTGCGACAGCCAGGTGAAGCGCTTGGTGTAGGAGTACCCGACCAGGAAGAGGATGGCCAACGGCGAGAGCGCGAGGCACAGCGGGTTGAGCATCCACGCCGAGGCCAGGAACGCGGCGCCCGCCGCCACCGCGGCCGTCGTGATCTGGGCGGGCGTGAGCAGTCCGGCGGGCAGGTGCCGGCCGCGGGTGCGCGGGTTTCGCGCGTCGAACCAGCGGTCGGCGAGCCGGTTCACCGACATGGCCAGCGTGCGGCCGCTGACCATGGCCAGCGTCACCCAGCCCACGATGCGGACGTCGGGCCAGCCGTCGGCGGCGAGCACCATGGCCACGTAGGCGAAGGGCAGCGCGAAGACGGTGTGCTCGAACTTGATGGCGTCCAGGAAGTGGCGAAGGGCGGTCACGGCGGCTAGAGACCGTACTCGGCCCAGCGGCGAGTCACTCGCGCGCGGGTTTCCGCGTCCATGACGATCTCGTCCGGCCAGGGCTGGCCGATGCCGTCCGCCTCGGTCTTCTCGGTGGCGTCGATACCGAGCTTGCCGCCGAAGCGGTGCCGGAGGGCGGCGTGGTCGAGGTCGTCGGTGGGGCCGTCCACGAGCACGAGATCGCGCTTGGCGTCCACGTTGCCGGTCGCCCGCCAGGCGACCTCGGACAGATTCTGGACGTTCACGTGCTCGGAGACCACGAGGATGTTCTTGGCCAGCATCATGAGTCCGAGGCCCCAGAGGGCGTACATCACCTTGCGCGCCTGGCCCGGATACCGCTTCCGGATGGAGACGATCACGAGGTTGTGGAACACGCCCTCGGCGGGCATGTTCATGTCCACCACCTCGGGGAGCAGCAGGCGAATGATGGGCAGGAAGATCCGCTCGGTGGCTTTGCCGAGCCAGTAGTCCTCCTGCGGCGGCCGGCCCACGATGGTGGTGGGATAGATGGGATTCTTCCGCCGTGTCACCGCCTGCAGGTGGAATACGGGATAGTCGCGGGCCAGCGAGTAGTAGCCGGTGTGATCGCCGAAGGGTCCCTCGAGCCGCCGCTCCGCCGGATCGACCCAGCCTTCCAGCACGATCTCGGCCTCGGCCGGCACCTCGAGATCCACCGTCTTGCACGCCACCATGGGGACGGCGGCACCGCGCAGCCAGCCCGCGAATACCATCTCGTCGATGCCGGGCGGCAGGGGAGCCGAGCCCGAATAGATCGAGACGGGATCGCCGCCGAGCGCGACGGCCACCTCCATCCGCGCCCCGCCGCGCTCCTCGGCGACTCGATGGTGCTCGGCCGAGCCCTTGTGGATCTGCCAGTGCATGCCGAGCGTCCGCTCGTCGTAAACCTGAAGTCGGTACATGCCGACGTTGCGCGTTCCCGAGGCGGGATCCCGAGTGAACACGAGCGGCAGCGTGATGTAGCGCCCGGCGTCCCCCGGCCAGCACTGGAGCACGGGGAGGGCAGCCACGCTGGGGCTCGCGGTCTCCACGAGCTCCTGGCAGGGCGCGGACCGCACGCGCTTCGGGCCCGCCTTGGCCACGTCGATGAGGCTGCCCAGCTTGCGGAGCTTCTCGAACAGCGAGCCCGGCATGCGGAGGTCGAGGAGCTTGGCCACGCGGGCCGACACCTCCTCCAGGCGCTCCACCCCCAGCGCCGCCGCCATGCGCGGCGCGGTGCCGAAGGCGTTGATGAGCACAGGCATCGAGAAGCCTTCGACGTTCTCGAAGAGGAGGGCATGGTTGCCCTCGGCGGGGCCCTTGGACACGCGGTCGGTGATCTCGGCGATCTCGAGGTCGCGGGAGACGGGGGCGCTGATGCGACGGAGCTGGCCCGTCTTCTCGAGGTGCGCCACGAACTCGCGGAGGTCAGCGAAGGCCACGCAGTGCCTACTCGTGGTAGTAGAGCTTCACCAGCCAGCCCGCGAGTACCGGAAAGAAAAAGCTCGAGGCCACCCGCACCCCCACGAAGTGCCAGCCCATCAACGGCGCCTCCCAGGCGATGATCCGCTGCATGCCGAAGAGAGACCACGAGGTCATGTAGGCCACGAGCGGGCCCAGCGCCATCCCGGAGTTGGCGAGCACCACCAGGAGCGGCACGCTCACCATGGGCCCGCCGGGGGTGATCACGCCGGCGGCGGAGGCGAGGCAGATCGCGGCCAGCCCCGACTGCGTGCCGAAATAGCGCGCCACCATCTGCTGCGGAATCAGCACCTGGAGCATCCCGGCGAGAATGAGGGCGGGGATGAGGCGGGGCACGATGAACCATAGGAGCGAGAGGCCCGTCTTCGCGCCGATCCAGGGAAGACCGGGATCCTTCCAGTAGGCGAGGCCGGCGGCGGCGGCGGCGAGGAAGACCAGGAGGAGCATGGAGAGGTCGAAGCCCGTCCGCGGCATGCGCGCATTATACGTCAGGTGGGCTATACTGATCCCGCTCGGCGACGCGCCGAGCAGCACATGCGCTCGACGTTTCGGATCAGCGTGACCCTCGTTGCGCTTGCCGTGCTCGCGCTCCTGGTCGGTGGGGTCGTCACGGGTCGCTCGCTCGACCCGCTGGCCCTCGCGCTGGCCATGGGCGGCCTGGCCCTCATCGCGCTCGGTGCCGCGTGGCTCCTCGCGCGCCGAACGCAGGCCGCGATGGCCGCGCACTCCCGGGCCCTCGTCGACCTCGGCGCCCGCGAGCAACGTGTCACCGCCTTCGCCGGTGTCAACGCGGCCCTGTCGCAAGAGCTCGACACCGAAGCGCTGCTGCGCCGGATCACTGACACGCTCGCCCAGCTCACCGGCGCTCCTTGCGTGGTGCTCTGGGGGACCGACCTCGCCGGCCGCCGGCTGGTGCGGCAAGCCTGGACCATGGAGCCCGAGATCGCGCGTCTCAACCTGCCCTATGAGCTCACCTTCGATCAGGGGGCTACCGGCTGGATCGCGCGTCACCACGAAGCCGTCATCATCAGCGACGTGGCGACCGATGCGCGCATGTACGCCGCGGCCTGGTGCCTCGAGCACGGGCTCAACGCGTTCGCAGGCGCGCCCGTGCTCGAGGGCGGCGAGCTGGCCGGCGTGCTGACCCTGAACATGCGCGATATCGACGCGCTGGGCGAGGGCGGCCAAGCGCTCCTCGTCTCCTTCGCGGCCCAGGCGGCGCTGGCGATCCGGAACGCGCGGCTCATCTCGGAGGCGCAGAGGCGGCGGCGCGAGGCCGAGGCCCTCGCCGCGCTGGGCCGGCGGCTCGCGCAGACGCTCGATCCCGAGGCGATGGCCCAGGAGCTGGCGGACAGTCTGCGGGCACTGCTCGGCACACGCACCTCCGGCCTCTACCGCCTCGATGCGGCCACCGGCGACATCGTGTCGGTCGCGATTTCGGGCGACCTCGGCCCCGGCCTCGGTCGCGTGGTCGTCTTTCCCCAGGGCACCGGCGTGGCGGCGCTGGCCGCGCGCGAGCGCCGGCCAGTGATCACCGCCAATCTTCTCACCGACCCGCGCATCACGCTCACGCCTGAGGTGCGGCTGCGCATCGAGCAGGCCGCCTACCGTGCCGTCCTCTCCGTGCCCCTGGTGGCGCGGGATGCCGCGATCGGCGCCCTGTCGGTGGGCGATGACGAGGGCCGCGTGTTCACGCCGGACGACGTGCGTCTGGCCGAAGCGGTGGCCGACCAGGCGGCGCTGACGCTCGACAACGCGCG
>Ga0137403_10001960_pt1 | contig 25656 bp, 20 predicted proteins | sample CZOMad2_1_16fung_FD_122057 | JGI IMG/M metagenome (GOLD analysis project Ga0137403, IMG submission 122057) | Vadose zone soil fungal communities from Angelo Coast Range Reserve, California, USA - CZOMad2_1_16fungal (Hybrid Assembly) | ecosystem: Environmental > Terrestrial > Soil > Vadose zone... | reverse complement strand
GGCAAGCCCCGCAAGTCACAGGGAGTTACTTCTTCAGCGAATCACGGATCTCGCGCAGCAGCACCGTGTCTTCCGGGGTCACGGGCGGCGGTGGCGGCGGCGCGCTCTTCTTCAGCCGGTTGATCTGCTTGACCATCATGAAGATGATGAAAGCGAGGATGATGAAGTTCACCAGCACGGTGACGAAGCTGCCGTAGGCGAAAACCGCGCCGGCCTTCTTCGCATCGGCCAGCGTCGTCGCCGTCTGGCCGGCGAGCGGCACGAAGTAGTTGCTGAAGTCGAGCCCGCCCACCACCTTGCTGACCACCGGCATGATGAGATCACCGACCAAGGAGTCGACGATCTTGCCGAAGGCGCCGCCGATGATCACGCCGACCGCCAGATCGACGACATTGCCCTTGGTGGCGAACTCTTTGAATTCCGAGCTGAAGCTCATCCAACCCTCCTGCGCTCTTTGATCGCGCCCGGGACGGCGCGCGAGGAGTAGAGCGGCTTGGCCCCCGAACGTCAAGCGGCCTGGGGCAGCAAAGACCTCGTTGACACCTCAGATAGAATCTCGGGTTGACCCCAACCACAGAGATCTCTGTCGAGGACATCCATGCCTGACATGCCCGAGGCCGCCGTCGACCAAGGTCGACGCACCTGGATCACGATCACTTGCGGCGCCGGTGCCGTGGGGACGGTCGTGACCGCGGTTCCTTTCGTCAGCACCTTTGCGCCGTCGGAGCGCGCGCGCGCCGCGGGGGCGCCGGTGCAGGCCGATATCGGCGCCATCAAGCCGGGCGAGAAGCTCACCGTCGAGTGGCGCGGCAAGCCGGTGTGGATCGTGCGCCGCACGCAGGAGCAGATCAACGCGCTGAAGAAGAACGACCCGGAGCTCGCCGACCCCAATTCCGAGCGCAAGGCGTACCCGATCCCGAGCTACGCCAAGAACGAATGGCGTTCGATCAAACCCGAGTACCTGGTGGTGGTCGGCATCTGCTCGCACCTGGGCTGCTCGCCGTCGGACAAGTTCCAGGCCGGCCCCCAGCCGTCGCTGCCCGACGATTGGGCCGGCGGCTTCTTGTGCCCGTGCCACGGCTCCACGTTCGACATGGCGGGCCGCGTCTACAAAAACAAGCCCGCACCCGACAACCTCGAAGTGCCTCCCCATACCTATTTGTCCGACAGCCGATTGCTCATCGGTGAAGACAACAAGAAGGCCTGACCTCAGTCAGACCCGCGGCATTTCAGGAGATTTTCATGGCTGAGTTCAAGCAAGTTGGCGCCAATGCGTCGGTCGCCGAGAAGCTGTTGACGTGGGTCGACAACCGCTTCCCCGCGAGCAAGCTCTACAAAGAGCACATGAGCGAGTACTACGCTCCCAAGAACTTCAATTTTTGGTATGTCTTCGGCTCGATCGCGCTGCTGGTGCTGGTGATCCAGATCGTCACCGGCATCTTCCTGGTGATGCACTACAAGCCCGATGCGGCGCAGGCCTTTGCGTCGGTCGAGTACATCATGCGCGACGTCCCCTGGGGCTGGCTGATCCGCTACATGCATTCGACGGGCGCCTCGGCGTTCTTCATCGTCGTCTACCTGCACATGTTCCGCGGCCTGATCTACGGCAGCTACCGCCAACCGCGCGAACTGGTGTGGATCTTCGGTTGCGCAATCTTCTTGTGCCTGATGGCCGAGGCCTTCATGGGCTATTTGCTGCCCTGGGGCCAGATGTCGTATTGGGGCGCGCAGGTGATCGTCAATCTGTTCGCCGCCGTCCCGTTCGTCGGTCCCGACCTGGCGCTGTTGATCCGCGGCGACTATGTGGTGAGCGATGCGACGCTGAACCGCTTCTTCAGCTTTCACGTGATTGCCGTGCCGCTGGTGCTGCTGGGCCTGGTCGTGGCACACATCATCGCGCTGCATGAAGTCGGCTCCAACAACCCCGACGGCGTGGAAATCAAGGAGACAAAGAACGCGCAGGGCCTGCCGCTCGACGGCATTCCATTCCACCCCTTCTACACGGTGCACGACATCTTCGGCGTCAGCGTGTTCCTGATGGCCTTCAGTGCCATTCTCTTTTTCACGCCGGAGTTCGGCGGTTACTTTCTCGAATACAACAACTTCATTCCGGGCGATCCGCTGAAGACACCGGCGCACATCGCGCCGGTGTGGTACTTCACGCCGTTCTACTCGATGCTGCGGGCCATCACCAGCGAGATGGCTGCGGCGCTGGCCTTGATGGTTCTGGCGGCGGCGGCCTTTTCAACGCGCCGTTTTGCGGCACCGATCAAGCTGGGCATTTGGATCGTGGCGGTTGCCGTTGCGCTCGCACTCGGCCTGTTGCCCGCGCTGTTGAACTGGTTCGGCGCGCTGGCCGGGGTGTTGCAGCCGCTGTTTTCCGCGCTGCCTTTCCTGACGGGCATTGATGCCAAGTTCTGGGGCGTGGTGGTGATGGGCGGCGCGGTCGTGATCCTGTTCTTCCTGCCCTGGCTGGACCACAGCCCGGTCAAATCGATCCGCTATCGTCCACGCTGGCATCTGTATGTGTACGGCCTGTTCGTCGTCATCTTCCTGGTCCTGGGTTACCTCGGGACGCAGCCCCCTTCGCGAGCAGGGGAGCGAATTTCGCAAGTGGGCACTTTGTTCTACTTCGGGTTTTTCTTGCTGATGCCGTGGTGGAGCCGTATCGGGACCTTCAAACCGGTGCCGGCACGCGTGACTTTTGCGGCGCACTGACGCCGCCCTGCGGGAATTCACAAACATGAAAAAACTGATTCTCATCCTCTTGGCAGCGTTCGGTTTGTCCACCGCTGCGGTGGCATCGGAGGGCGGCATTGCGTGGGACAAGTTCCCCGAGGCCAAGGTGACCGATGTGGCGGCCTTGCAAAATGGCGCCAAGCTGTTCGTCAACTACTGCTTGAACTGCCATTCCGCGGCCTACATGCGCTACAACCGGATGCGCGATCTCGGCCTCAGCGAAGACCAGATCAAGAAGAACCTGATGTTTGCGACCGAGAAGGTGGGCGACACGATGAAGGTCTCCTTGGACCCCAAGCAGGCCAAGGACTGGTTTGGAGGCTTGCCTCCCGACTTGACCGTCATCGCACGGTCGCGGGCCGATTTCGGCAAGGGGTCAGGCGCCGACTATCTTTATACCTACCTGCGTAGCTACTACCGGGACGATACCAAGGCCACCGGGTGGAACAATATGGCGTTTCCGAGCGTCGCCATGCCCAACGTGCTGTGGGAGTTGCAAGGCCAGCGTGCGGCCAAGTACCTTGAGGAAAAAGATCCTCACCATGAAGGCCGGACCCTGCACCGTTTTGCCGGCTACGAACAATTGACACCGGGGACATTGAGCCCGCTTGAATACGATGAGTCGGTGGGAGATCTCGTGGCTTTTTTGCAGTGGATGGGCGAGCCCGCGCAAAATGACCGGCTCAAGGTCGGCGTCTGGGTGCTGATTTTCCTCGGGATCTTCACGGTCATTGCGTGGCGCCTGAATGCCGCTTACTGGAAAGACGTGACTTAAAAACAGGTGCGCGTCGCAGCCGGCCGCACGCCGCGAAGTGGAAGTCTGTTCTGACCCCGCTGCTTCGCTTTTGATCTTTGACATTCCCAGCTTCAAGGAGCCGTCGCCATGATGGTGCTTTACTCAGGAACGACCTGCCCTTATTCGCATCGTTGCCGTTTTGTTCTTTTTGAAAAGGGCATGGACTTCGAGATTCGCGACGTCGACCTGTTCGCCAAGCCAGAAGACATCGCCTTGATGAACCCGTACAACGAGGTGCCGATCCTCGTCGAGCGTGACCTGATCCTGTATGAGTCGCACATCATCAACGAGTACATCGACGAACGCTTTCCGCATCCTCAGTTGATGCCCGGCGACCCGGTGGCGCGTGCGCGCGTGCGCTTGTTCTTGCTCAATTTCGAGAAGGAGCTGTTTGCCAACGTCAATGTGCTGGAGTCGCGCGGTGCCAAACCGTCCGACAAGCAGCTCGAAAAGGCGCGGGCTCAGATCCGTGATCGTTTGACACAGCTGGCTCCGATCTTCCTGAAGAACAAGTTCATGCTGGGAGACGATTTTTCGATGCTCGATGTGGCCATTGCGCCGCTGCTGTGGCGCCTCGACTACTACGGTATCGACATGTCGAAGAACGCCGTGCCTTTGCTCAAGTATGCCGAGCGCATCTTCTCGCGCCCGGCCTACATCGAGGCGCTGACGCCTTCCGAGAAGGTGATGCGCAAGTAAAGGCGCTGCATGGGCTGCAACGGATCAAATTGCTACCGCGAGCTACCCGACCGGTCGAGGGCTCTTGAGGTCTCTGACGGGGCAGGCTCGGCTGCGTGTTCCGTTGGTGCCAGGATGCGCACATGAGCCTCATCCCGACCGTCCCTGGCAATGCCGGCACCTCAACCCGGCCGTACCTCATCCGTGCGCTGCACGATTGGTGTACCGACAATGGTTTCACCCCTTATGTTGCGGTGTTCGTCGACGGCAGCGTCCATGTGCCGGCCGAGTACGTCAAGAACAACGAGATCGTTCTCAACGTTGGGTTCGAAGCCACCAGCTCATTGAAACTCGGTAACGAATTGATCGAGTTCAAAGCCCGTTTCGGCGGCAGCTCTCGCGAGATCGTCGTGCCGGTCGACCATGTGATCGCCATCTACGCTCGCGAAAATGGACAGGGGATGGCGTTTCCGATGCCCACCGAAGCTGCCGCGGACACGGCGCAGCCGGCACGCTCTGGCGATCAGGCGCCTGCGGCCGAGCGCCCCGTGCAAGCCAGCGGTTTGCGGCTGGCCAGTGCGGAAGGCAGCATGACTTCCGTGACAAAAGCGCCAGAACCTCGTGCCACCGGCAATGATGAACCACCTGAGCCTCCCTCGGCAGGCGGCGGGCGGCCGTCGCTCAAACGGGTCAAATGACCGTCGGTATCGCTGCGACGCCACAGATAAAATTCAGATCACAGCCCTTGTAGCTCAGTTGGTAGAGCAGCGGTTTTGTAAACCGAAGGTCGCGGGTTCGATTCCTGCCGGGGGCACCAGCCACTGCCAAGCTGCGTCATCGCTGATACGTCTCGTATCAGCTCGATTGAACCTTGATTCTGATTGCAGTAACCTGCCAGCCATGCGCCTTGAGGGCATCCTCGAGACGAGGCTGGAGTTGTCGAAGCTTGGCGGCGACCGACGCATTGGCAGCCAGCAAGGACCAGCCTTCGGCATCCAGCGGGCCAGGTTTGACGTGAGCGGCCAAAGCCGCCGGTAGAGAGTTGCGGATCGCATCGAAGCGTGCAGTGGATTCACGCATGAGCTGCGCGAGTTGCGCCAAAGGAGTACTGCGATTCAGTGCGTCCTGAATGCGCATGGCATTGGGGGTGACCGGGGGCGGCTTCGGGTTCACCGTGAGGAGTTTAACGATGCAGATACTGGTGACCCATGGCAGCCTGGCAAGAACGCGCGCATTCAGCGTCAGCAGGTTGCAGGCAATGGCCGGGCTGGCAGGCCTGGTTGTGGTGCTCTTGCTCTTGTCCGGCACCATCTACCACGTGATCTTTCTCAAGGCCGCGCGCGAAGGATGGCCCGTGGTGAGCCAGATTGTTCGTTTGGTCGTGCGCGACGAATTCGCGCAGCGCGACCGCTTCATGCGCGAGAACCTCGATGCCATGGCCCAGAAGGTCGGCGAGATGCAGGCCAAGCTCATCAAGCTGGAAGCCATGGGCGAGCGGGTCTCCGGGCTGGCAGGTGTCAAACCCGAAGATCTGAAGCTGACGCCGGCGACGGCCCCGGGCGGGCAGGGCGGGCCTTATGTCCCGGCGCGCACGCTGTCGCTCGACCAACTCAATGGCATCGTGGCTTCGCTCGGCGAGGCGGCCGACCAGAGCGCCGACTTGTTCGCCATGGCCGAGTCGCGTCTGTTCGAGAAGCGCCTGGCCTCGCTGATGATCCCAAACAGTCCCCCGGTGAACGGGCCGGTGGGTTCCGGTTTTGGTTTTCGGACCGACCCCTTCACAGGTCGTGCGGCCTTGCACACCGGGCTGGACTTTCCGTCCGAGGTCGGTACTCCCATCATGGCCGCTGCAGGGGGCATGGTGCGGTCGACGGATTTTCACCCGGCCTATGGCAACCTGCTCGAGATCGACCATGGCAACGGGCTGATCACGCGCTACGCCCACACCTCGGTGATCCTGGTCAAGGTGGGTGACTTGGTCAAGCGTGGCCAAGTCGTGGCGCGCGTGGGTACCACCGGAAGGTCCACCGGGCCGCACTTGCATTTTGAGGTGCTGGTCGACGATGTGATGCAGGACCCGGCAAAGTTCCTTGCGGGCAAAACCAAGCCGGCCCTTCGCAACTTTGCGGCAGCCATCCCAGCCTCCCAGACCCTTCACTGATCCCCGCCTGGGGAGGGGCACGCAATGCCCCGGTGCTAACATTCAAGGCTTTGGTCAGCCATGCAAATCGCGCTTGCAAACAGCAGGTGCGACCGCAATTGCTGCTTTCGTACATCGCATTGGCGGGCGCTGCGTTGCTCCCTCACCTGTCCGGAATTCCGCTGCTCTCCAGCTCCCAACTTTGACGCTGCATGTTGCCCAATCTCCTCACCCAGATATTCGGTAGCCGCAATGACCGGCTGATCAAGCAGTACCGGCAGGTGGTACAGCAGGTCAATGCCCTGGAACCGCGATTCGAACAGCTCGACGACGCGGCACTGCAAGCCAAGACCACTGAATTCAAGCAACGTCTTGCCCAGGGCGAAGCGCTGGATCAACTGCTGCCGGAAGCTTTCGCGGTGGTGCGCGAAGGCAGCAAGCGCATATTGAAGATGCGCCATTTCGACGTCCAGTTGATCGGAGGAATGGCGCTGCACATCGGCAAGATCGGCGAAATGCGCACCGGTGAAGGCAAGACGCTGATGGCCACCTTGCCGGTGTATTTGAATGCGCTGAGCGATCGTGGCGTGCACGTGGTGACGGTCAACGACTACCTGGCCCGACGCGATGCCGAGTGGATGGGGCGCTTGTACAACTTCCTCGGGTTGAGCGTGGGTGTGAACCTGCCGCAGATGCCGCGCGAAGAAAAGCAGGCTGCCTATGCCGCCGATGTCACCTACGGCACGAACAACGAATTCGGATTCGACTATCTGCGCGACAACATGGTCTATGAAACGGCCGAGCGCGTGCAGCGCGGCCTGACCTACGCCATCGTCGACGAGGTGGACTCCATCCTGATCGACGAGGCTCGCACGCCGCTCATCATCAGCGGCCAGGCCGAGGACCACACCGAACTGTACGTGCGTATCAACACCGTCGTGCCGCAACTCAAGAAGCAGATCGGCGAGCTGGACCTGCGCACGGGTGAAGGCGTGATCGAGCCCGGTGACTTCACGGTGGACGAAAAGTCGCACCAGGTCTTCTTGACTGAAGATGGCCACGAAAAAGCCGAACAAATCCTCAGTGACGCCGGTCTGCTGGTCGGAGGCGCGAGCCTGTACGACCCGTCCAACATCACCTTGATGCACCATGTGTACGCCGCTTTGCGTGCACGCCATCTGTACAACCGTGACCAGCACTACGTGGTGCAGGACGGCGAGGTGATCATCGTCGACGAGTTCACGGGTCGCCTGATGACCGGACGCCGCTGGTCAGACGGCTTGCACCAGGCGGTGGAAGCCAAGGAAGGCGTGCAGATCCAGAGCGAAAACCAGACCCTGGCCTCCATCACGTTCCAGAACTACTTTCGCATGTACGGCAAGTTGGCCGGCATGACCGGCACGGCCGACACCGAGGCGTATGAATTCCAGGAAATCTACAACCTGGAAACCGTCATCGTGCCGCCGAACAAGCCCACGGCGCGCACAGACGAGCTGGACCTGATCTACAAGACCAACAAGGAAAAGTTCGACGCCGTCATCGACGACATCCGCGACTGCCATGAGCGCAAGCAGCCGGTATTGGTCGGTACGACGTCGATTGAAAACTCGGAACTGATCTCTGATCTTCTGAGCAAGGTCAAGCTTCCGCACCAGGTGCTGAATGCCAAGCAGCATGCGAAAGAGGCCGAAATCGTGGCTCAGGCAGGAAGCCCCGGCGTCATCACGATTGCCACCAACATGGCCGGTCGCGGGACCGACATCGTGTTGGGCGGCAACGTCGAAAAGCAGGTGCAGCTGCTTGAAGCAGACGCCTCCATAGGCGAGGCCGACAAGCTGCAGCGCATTGCCAAGCTGCAGGCCGAGTGGCAGGGCCTGCACGAGCAGGTGAAGGCTGCAGGCGGCTTGCGCATCATTGCCACCGAGCGCCATGAGTCGCGCCGCATCGACAACCAACTGCGCGGGCGTTCAGGCCGCCAGGGAGACCCGGGTTCGTCACGTTTTTATTTGTCGCTCGAAGATCCGCTGATGCGCATCTTTGCGGGCGACCGTGTGCGCGCCATCATGGAGCGGCTGAAGATGCCGGAAGGCGAAGCCATCGAGGCCGGCATCGTCTCGCGCAGCATCGAAAGTGCACAACGCAAGGTCGAGGCACGCAACTTCGACATTCGCAAACAGCTTCTTGAATACGACGATGTGTCGAATGATCAGCGCAAGGTCATTTATCAGCAGCGCAACGAAATTCTTGAGGCGACTGACCTCAACGAGCAGATCACCAACCTGCGCGCCAGCACGCTGACCGACGTCGTACGCACTTTTGTACCCGCCGAGAGCGTGGAAGAGCAATGGGACCTGGATGCGCTTGAGAAAACCCTGCGTGACGAGTGGCAGCTCGAAGTGCCGCTCAAGGCCAAGGTCGAACAAAGCACCGCGATTGCCGACGACGACATCGTCGAGTTCACCGTCAAGGCCGGCAACGAAGCTTTCGCCGAGAAACTCGAAAAGGTCGGCGCGGAGCAGTTCTTGCCTTTCGAACGCATGATTCTTCTGCAGTCGATTGACCAGCATTGGCGTGAGCATCTGGCCGCGCTGGACTACCTGCGTCAAGGCATTCACCTGCGTGGTTATGCGCAGAAGAATCCAAAGCAGGAATACAAACGCGAGGCATTCGAGCTCTTCAGTCAGCTGCTCGACGTGGTCAAGATGGACGTGACCCGCATCCTGATGACGGTGCGCATCCAGACCCAGGAGCAAGTGGCTGAAGCGGCCGAAGCCATCGAGGAACGTGCCGAGGCCATCAGCAACATCACCTACACCCATCCGGGTGAAGACGGCAATGCGGTGGTACGGGAGTCTGATGCGGTGGTGGCGTCGGGTCTGCCCAAGGTCGGCCGCAACGAGCCCTGCCCCTGCGGGAGTGGCAAGAAGTACAAGCACTGTCACGGCAGGCTGGTGTGAGTCCCTGGCCCCCCAAGTCGCTGCGCTGCCGCCTTGCAGGCCGCGCTGGGCCAGTGGTCCAGCTCCTCGCCAGGCACAAACAGTCCACTGGACTGTTTGTGTCCGGGCTCGGCCCCCAAGGGGCGCCACGCCAGAGCCCGGGAAACCCGTGCTCGGCGCGTTGCTTGATCGAGCGGTTCGCTTCGCTCCCTTTCTAGAATTCCGGCTTTGCTTCGTCAGGAGTTGCCATGCCCGTTAATTTGAGCGCACCGGACGCAAAGTCCTTGCATGCTGTTCCCGGTGTTCGGCTGGGCATTGCGATGGCGGGGGTGCGCAAGGCGAATCGACGTGATCTGACGGTGATCACCTTGGCCGAAGGGTCTCAGGTGGCGGGCGTGTTCACGAGCAACCGGTTTTGCGCTGCGCCGGTTCAGATTTGTCGCCTGCATCTTGCCCAGAGCACTGGCGTGCGTGCGATGCTGATCAACACCGGCAACGCCAACGCGGGGACCGGCGACGATGGCCTGGCGCGGGCACGCTCCACGTGTGCCGCACTGGCGCGCAAGCTCCATATCGAGCCGCAGCAGGTGCTGCCGTTTTCTACCGGCGTCATCATGGAAGCGCTGCCGGTCGAGCGCATTGAGGCCGGTCTGCCTGCGGCCTTGGCCGACCTGAAGGAGGACAACTGGGGTGCGGCGGCTGAAGCCATCATGACCACCGACACCTTGCCGAAAGCCACGTCGCGGCAGGTGCAGATCGCAGGCAAGACCGTCACCGTCACCGGCATCAGCAAAGGCGCCGGAATGATTCGTCCCAACATGGCGACGATGCTCAGCTTCGTGGCCACCGATGTCGCCATGGCACCTGATGTGCTACAGACCTTGACGCGCCAGGCCGCCGACTGTTCATTCAACCGCATCACCATCGACGGTGACACCTCGACCAACGATTCGTTTGTCGTGATCGCCACCGGCCAGGCGGGTCAGCCGGTGATCACGCAGATCGACTCGGGTGATGGTGCGCTGCTGCGCGATGCCGTGATTGCCGTGGCCCAGCATCTGGCGCAGGCCATCGTGCGAGACGGCGAGGGCGCTACCAAGTTCATCGCGGTACAGATCGACGGCGGTAAGACCGAAACCGAATGCAAGCGGGTGGCTTATGCCATCGCGCACTCACCGTTGGTCAAGACGGCCTTTTTTGCCAGTGACCCCAACTTGGGCCGCATTCTTGCGGCGGTCGGCTACGCCGGCATCGAGGATCTGGAGCAGGGGAAGATCGATTTGTTCCTCGACGACGTGCACGTGGCCCGCGATGGCGGTCGTCATCCGGACTACCGGGAGGAAGACGGTGCCCGTGTCATGAAGCAAAGCGAGATCACCGTGCGTGTCGACCTGCACCGCGGCTTGGCCCGTGCCACGGTCTGGACCTGTGACCTGAGCTACGACTACGTGAAGATCAACGCCGACTACCGCAGCTGACAGTCGTCTGACGACAAGAGCCGCTCACGCAGACTCCGCGGCAGCAATGGCTTGTCGATAGACGGCGAGGGTGGCGTCTGCCAGTGTGCGGGCTGCGTGGCGCTCTGAGATCACGCGGCGCGCCGCACAGCCCATTTCGGCCGCACGTTGCGGGTTGTCGAGCATGAACGAAATCTGGTCGCACAGGTCGTTCAGGTCGTTGTGGCGGGCCAGAAGACCGGTCGATTGGTGCTGCACGATTTCGCCGACGCCTCCGGCATCCACCGCGACCACAGGACAGCTTTGCATCATCGCTTCCAGTGCCGTGTTGGGCTGGTTGTCCCAACGCGATGTCACCAGCGTGACCATGGCGCGTTTGCGCATCTCGGGAATCTGGGCCGGCGGTAGCTTGCCCAGGTACTGCACGCGGGCCTTTTCGGGCGCGGAAAACAAGGTGTCCGCGTAGTCGTCGAAATGCAGGAGATCGCCGCTGGAATTCGTCACTCCGCGGTCCGGGCCGACGAACACCAGTTTCAGTTCAGGGTCCGCGAGCAGCAATTGCTTGAATGCCTGCAGCACGATGTCGCCGCCCTTTCGAAGGTCGAACCTGCCGACGAAGAGCAGCGTTTTGCGGTCGCAGTTTTCGAGAGCCCAAAGATCGGACTTCTCGGCAGACACCATGGGATTGGGGATGGTTTGCGCCAACGCGGGCTGCAGGCGATGGTGCTTCAAGGTCTCGGCCAGCGTGTTGGCCGAAGGCGAAATGATGAAGTTCATTTGCTGCAGCGCCTTGCCTTCGGCCTTGATTTTTTGTTGGCCGGATTCGTTGGCGGCTTCGTCCAGAAGGTCGAGGAAGGCAGGTCCGTGCAGTTTGACGACCAGGGGCAGGGCCGTGATCCTTCGAACCGTGGAACACCATCCGAAGGATTCTTCTATTTCGATGACATCGACGGGCTCGCTCCGATGGAGTTCGTTGATCTTTTCGCCGATCAAGTGCCCCCATGTTGAGGTGTCCTCGATCCAGCCGGGAAACATTTTCGCGAGCTTGCGCTGAATCCGCTTCGAGGTCGAAAGGCTGGTGCTAACCCGGTGCACATCGGGGCCAAGCTGGGCGTCATCGACCACACCGGTGAGGATGGAAACCTTGTGTCCCCGCCTGCGCAGTTCGGTGCCGAGGTGGTCGACGTAGGTGATGATGCCATTGGAGTGTTGGCTCGGCGGCCAAGCCGGCGAATAGAACGCAATGTGCATGTTCAGCTCAGATCACTTTGTTTTCTGAAACATCGATTTGATGTCTTGGTGCAGCATGCTGACATCGATGGTTCGGCTGATGCCTAACGACAAGACGAACACACAGACGGCGAAGGCGATCTTCAACAGTTCGAATTTGAAGATCAGCATCTTGCTCATCTTTTGCCGGGCTATCAGGTAGACGAGTGCGGGCAAGGTTTCCAATGCCGCCGCATACAGGAAGCCGGGAAACGCGAAAAAGTAAAACCCGATCAGACACCCCGGCACCACCCACGATATGCGCAGGATGTTGCCGACCAGAACCACGTGCGTCTTGCCGGCGGCGACCAGCAGATCCTCGGCAGGCGAAGCCAATGAAATCAGGATGGCGCGGATCATGAAGGCCTGCAGGATGGTTCCGGCGTAGGCGTAGCGGCTGTCGAACAGAATCTGAACGATCAGGTCGGAGGCCCCCCCGATGATGGCCGGCAGTGCGAGGATGATCGCGAATATCTTGAGGTTGTTCTTGTAGTACTTGATGTGGGAGGTTTCCCTGTCGGCCCTGAAGTCGTGAGCGCAACGGGGGTACAGGACAAAGCGGCTTATCTTTTCTATCAGGCTGATCACCGGCTGGCTGACGTTGGAGGCCAAACCGTACAAGCCGAACAGGTGCAGATCGAACAGTTTCAGAAAGATGATCCGGTCGAACTGACTCAGAAAAAACGCGATCATGCTCGAAGGCACGATGTGCTTGGAGAACTGAAACAGGTCTTTGCGGGCTTGCTTGTCAAACTGGAATGCCGCGCGCTGGGGCTTGAAGAAAAAATAGCTGGCCACGGTCATCATCAAGCGGTTCAAGACCATTCCGTACAAGATCCCCCGGTAGTCGTGGGCGTACATGGAAAAGAAGATGACGAAGACGGATGTCGTGACACTGCACACGAGGTCGGTGTAGCTGACGATGTAGACCTTCTTGTGTCGCACGGCCAGCGTAAAAGATATCGACTCAAGCCCGTGCAACACGAACCAGATGGAAAACACCCGCAAGGCGTAGACCAGCATCGGCGCGTCGTACAGGCTGGCCACCCAAGGCGCGATGGTGAAGAGAATGACGCAATTCGTGCAGCCTCGTATCAGGCGCACCGTCCACATGGTATTGATGTAGGTCGGGTCGTCGCCTTTTTCGTGGCGGATCATCAGGGCAAGAATGCCCAGATCGGAAAACATCTCGATGGCGAAGACGATCGAGGACAGCGCGGCGATGACGCCATAGGCCTCTGGATACAGGATTCGGGTCAAGATGACGCTGCTGCCCAGCTTGACCAGCGCCATGCCGGCAAAGCAGATCGTGGTCGCGAACAAGTCGCTGCGCAGATGGACCGCTTTGATCAGTTTCGATTTCATTCGGCTTGCGGCGCCCAGGCCAAGCGGCTGTAGCTGGAGGCCATGCCTGCCAGCACCCATGAAAGTGCCGCCAGACCCGTGCCGAAACTGCCGGTGACCATCATGATCAAGGTGCCGGCGATGCAGGCAAGGAGGTTGGCGCCCACGAGCGCGAACCGGCGGTCCGCACCGACCCATCGGCGCAGTGACCAGAAGACATTCCACAGCGCCATCACGAAAACGCCGGAGAAAAGCGTGACGCCGACCAGCCCTTGGAAGAGCGCAATGGTCGCGAATGTGTTGACCAGATCGATGATGCCTTCACCTTGCCGCATTTCTTCCATGTAGTTGAGAGCGAACGGGTCACCGAAGAGGGGGTTCTGTTCGATGAGTCGCCAGGACACGTCCGCCAGGCGTTGTCGATAGACAACCGTCTCAGAATCGACGGTACCGACAAACGGCAGGCTGTCGATGATTTTCTCGCCAAACGGCGAGGCCAGGACCACGCCTCCAAGGACGGCGCCGATCAGCAAGGCCTTGAGCAGCTTCGAGGTGCCGCCGGGTTGAAGCGCCAAGAAGCAGAAGAAGATGAACATTGCCACCAGCCACGGCGCACGCGAATAAGCCGCAACCAGACCCAGCCACATCCACATGGCCACGACGAGCGTGACCTTCCACGAGTCCACCTGCAGGCGCAGCATCAGCCAGAAGCCGAAGCCGATGGACATCAGGTAACCCAAGGCCAGGGGATGCCCCGCCGAGGCAAGAGCCCGCAGGGAACTGCCTCGGAATACATACGCCGTTTCTGCCAGGCCCCACTTGTCTGCCAAGCCCCCATACAGCGGCCACACCTTGATCGCCTCGAATGCCGCGAGCGGCGCGTAGATGGCACACGCCAGGCAGAAAGCAGCCATGGCCTCCAGCAGCATCCTGCTGCTGCGCACGCCACGGCTGAAGGCGTAGTAAATCAGCCAATTGTCGACAGCGAACAGAAAAGTGCGCCGGGTCGTGCTGGCCACCGACTCGTACGGCAGCAGAAGAATCAGCTGCAGGGCCCCGTAGGCCAGCAAGAAGATGTCCATCCATGAAAACTTCTGCTTTTCTTCGCCGGCCAATCGGGTCGATGCTTTGATGGCAAAAGGCAGCAGCACGGTCAGGGCGAGAAGCCGGTAGTTGTCGAGGTCGAAGAAGCGCGTCGAGCCCATCGGCGGGATCTCCAGGCCACTGGGTGGAATGACATGCAGCATCAACAGATACAGCGCCAATGGATTGCTGTCGCGCCGCGAACTCCAGACGTAAACCAACCCCGTACCGAGGATGAACAGCCAATAGTTGGGACAGACGAACGCGAACGCCGTCAATGCGAACCAGACATTGCGCCGGCGCGCAAAGTCGGGCGCGGACATGAAATGCAGACACAGCGGTCTGGCAGCGATGAAGACCGCTGCTGCGATGACCAATATGACCAACAGCGCCTTTAAGTCGGCAATCATGCACTCACACTGCTGGGTCGATTTCTGCGGTCATCGACGTGATCCATGGCCCGCAACCGGGAACATGGTTTTCGCGGAAGAAAAACGACGTTCTCTATCAAGCGCGTCGCTTGACGATGCGACGCCTGATGGCGAATGCATATCGAAGCAAGGCAGGCGGAACCCACGCGCGAATATGCTCGTCGAGCCGCAATTGCCTGGCCTCGCTTTGGGTCTTCTGGTCGTCGCCCGGACGCGCACGATACATGGTGTTGGTATTGGGCACCTCGTTGTAAATCTCTTTGGACGCCGTGTAGTAGTACAGCGCCATCGATTTTCTCAACACGCTGTCGGGGGTGTTCAGCGGGTCTGGATGCCCGTGGTACGAATCGGCATCGGTGTTGAAGATGACGCAACGATTGAAAATCGGTGCCACGCTCTGGACCTTGGCGGACATGTCGCGTGCCCAAAGCTCGAGAAAACCGCCGTACTCGTCCTGCCAATCCTGGTTCAGGTAGATGATCATGTTCATTCGCCTGTGCAGATGCAGGCGCTCATTGATCCGGAAGTCGGCGTGCAGTCCCAATTTGCCGCCGCGTGAGGTTTCGTGGTACCCGCCGCCGTCGAATCTTGGATCCGGTATCAACCCATGAATCGAAGAAAGCCCTTCGAGGAATTCGAGCATCGGCAGCGAATTGAAAAAATGGAACAGCTGCCGTGAATTGGCATTGCATTCCTCCGGCAGGATCTGTCGTTTGTGATGTCCGGCGTAGCCGATTTCAAAGATCCTGTCCGACTGCAGTTTGTCGCGCGGCAGGTTGTCGAGTGCCATCTGCGTGATGGACGACGGGAGGAAGTTGTCGAGCACGATGTGTGGAAACGGCTCGGCAAATGCGTATTGCTCCGACAGTTCTTCGCCGATTCGCCGGGCATCGGCGGAGTCCAGCGCCAGGCCGTCCGTCCAGGTGACAGGCAAGACCGGCTGAAGGCCGGGTTCAGATGCCGCGATGGCGGAAGCTTCCTTGGTGGTCTGCGAATTCATGGGGTCCTTTTGCTGTTGTTCTTTGGCAGGTCGCATCAACGTGCCTTATGCATTGGATGTACGCGCGCTGGCGCTGGCGTCCAACAGTTGGTGCAGCCGTGCACGCAGTCTTGTCCGGGACTCGGTCGCGGTGAAGGTGTGGTCTGCATGCGATATCACGTCTACCTTGATACTTCGGTTGGCCAGCAGGCGCCTGCCGATCAGCCCGGTTTCTTCCAGCAGGATGGTTCGGCCCGGGTCGCCCTCGGAGAATACAAACTGCATCGTGATGCCGCGGTCGAGAATGTTTTGTACGTCCACTGCCAAATCTTTTGGGAATGGACGGCCGAGTGCGCGGGCCATGGCATGTGTGGCCAGTTTCATTCTTCTGATATTGCGAGCGATGATCACCCGTACCAAACCTCCAACATCGACCTTCCCACGCAACAGCTTCAGCCATTTTTTGGGATCCCGAAGCCCGCGTCTGGCATGGGCCAGGTGCGCGAGTTGACCTCCAGGATGGGCCGCGGTGTCACGCAAGGGAATATTCGGAACCCAGTGGAAGATGAGGGGGTTGATTGACAGTATCGAGTGAACAGGCAGGCCGGCGAGCGCAGCCTGAAACCCGTGGTAGGCGCCGGAACACACGCCCATGACCGTGCAGTGCGTGATGCCACGCCGGTCGCGCAGCCATGCGAGCCCTGCCGCTACATCATTCAACACCTGGGGGCCATAGACATCGTTCTCGGCGTCTCCGGGCCTCAATTCGCTGTCGCCGACGCCTGCCTGGTCCAGGCGCAGCACCACATCACCACGGGCGGCACGCACCCGTGCGAAAGGCACCCACAGCCGGTTGGGGCCGATCCGGCGTTCGCTGCCCGTGTTGAGGATCAAGACGGCCTGTCGGTCGCCGGGTGTGCGAGCGTCTGCGAGGCCTTCGGGTTCGGTCAACTGGGCGACAAGGAGTGGCTGGGCAACCAACATCAGCGGGTGTTCGCGAACCCGGCTGCTACCGGCAACGGTCAGCACCGCCTCATCGGCCCGATACGGGGCACCGATTTCGCGCGTGGAACTGGGCTGTGCATGCTTCGATACGGCCTGCGTGGCCTGGGCCAACCAGCCGACGACGTGCGCCATCATCACCATGGGAATGCGCGCGTAGTGGGGCGAGTCCACCATCGCCGCGAAGCCAGGCAGCACTTCGTGGTCGACACGACTGCCCAACCGGGACAACTGGTCTGCCCAAGAGGTGGGCGCCATGTCATCCCGATCCACGATCAGCGCGGTCGACGCCACGGTTGCGTCGGCTTTGGGCAAAGCCAGGCGCGACAAGGAGTCGCAGGTCGGGCCGCTCAACACGAAGCCCGCCGCTTGTGTACCGCCGTCCTGCCGCGCATGACCCACGCCTGCCGCCGCGCCCAGCATGCGGCATTCGCGAACAAAGGCGCGGCCGCTGGCAGGCGGCGCAATCGCGACGAAGGCCGCCATGTCGTCACGCTGGGCGGCGCAAGTGGCGGCAAGCAGCGCCCCCAGGCGGACACCCACTAGCGCAACCCGCTGGGCCCCGGTCAAAGAGCGCGCCAGATCGGCCGCCGCATGGACCGACTGCAGCCAGACTGGCGTCTGGTCGGCGTCGTCGTCATCCCCCGCTGAATCGCCGCAGCCGGGGTAGTCGAAACGCAGCGAGGGAATGCCGGCGGCCGACAGGGACTGCGCCAAGTGGCGAAGACTTCGATACGCCGACAGGTCCTCCAACCCGAATGGGGCGCAGATCACGACCGGGCAAGGCGCGGGGTGATCGACCAAGTGCCACCATCCAAGAATCGGCCGCTCTGCGCTGCCGAAGTAAAGCGGCTGTGCGCGGGGCGCGTTCTTCACATCGCCGGTGTCTGCCGCTGCGGCGACCTCGGGCTCAAGCAGGCCATGGCGATGGCCGGCGAGCGCCGATCGCGAGCGTTCAGACCCGGCAATTCGCAAGTTCGAATCTGCGGTTGAAATTGTGGAAGCCGACATGGGGTGAAGAGAGGCCGTGAGGCGATTTGCTTTGTATCACGTGCCGCCGACGCCGAGGCGGTTGGTCAGGGATTCGGGACAGAAGCTATTTTGCTCGCACGCGGCAGTTCAGCTTCCCACCAGCATGCGGCTCCACCGGGGCGTAAGTCTCCTGACACAGGCTGCCACGAAGCTGGGTAGCAAGACAGCCAGCGACATCATCAAGATGAACCAGATTGCGGTGACTTCCGCCGGCCGGTTTGGCAGCATGCCGATCAGCAGGTAGATGGCATACAGATGCAGGAAATAGATCGTGAAGCTGACGTCACCGAGGTAGTCCAGCCACGGCAGCCGTACCGCCTGAAAGCGTCTGACGCAGCCCCACAGCGACAGGGTCATCAAGGCTTTCTGGACAAACAACCAGTCGATCCATCCGTCCTTGTGGTTGAACAGCAGCAGCGACTGTGTCGTGTACTTGCCGTGGTGTTGTGAAAACTCGAGGTGCCACACGATCAAGCCGACGGTCACGACGCTCAGCGCGACCACATGGCGGTCGAGCCAGGGCTCTACCTGTGCCTTGAATTGGCTGCAGAACATGCCGCCCACGAAGGCGGAAAGAAAGTACAACGCCAAACTCAGGTTGTGGCCGTGGCTGTACGTCGGTCTGTGCATCAACACAGAAAGGGGAATCAGCAACCACAACGATGCATACAGCTTCGGTCGCCGAACCAGCTGTATCAGCAAGGGGGCCGACAAATAGTAGGCGCAAAGCACCGGGATAAACCACAACGCATAGTTCAACTGGGCGCCGCCATACACGTACAAATAAGCTGCACGAAGGATTGTCGACGAGCCCTCGAGGTGCAGTGCCTGGACCTGCTCGGTGTCTCGCAGCAAAACAAAAGCGATGCCAGGTGCTGCCGCAATGAGGTACGGCACGATGACGTTGCGCAGCTTGGTCTTCAGGTATTTGGTATATCGGTATTCGTTCGATGTGTGATGAAACAAGAAACCCGAGATGAACATGAAGGTCAACGTCGAGTTGTCGAACAAGTCCATCACCAAAAACAAGGACGTCACATGACTGTCCCAGGTGAAAAAAGTGATGCAATGGGCCGCAACGATCATCAGGATCGCAATGCCGCGCAGGCGATGGATATCGCTTCTGAACTCGGCCGAACGCGGTGTGGGAGCAATCATCAAGCGAATTGTCTCTTTGACCGGCCGCCGGGAATGCACGTGTCCCCGCGTCCCAGGGGGGGTCGCATGCGACGCAGAAGGCATCCATGTGGAGGACTGCGCAGTTTGCGGGAGCGCCCACAATGGTTCCAGCGATGGCAGGCCGGCGCGGCCGGTGGGCAGACTCCTTGTCGCCGGAGAACAAGCCCGCTCATTCGGTGTGTTCCATAAGGACAGAGCTGCCTCTATGCTCGATTTGTTCCGTGGGCTCTCAAAGCTGAGCCTCTGAGATGGGCTTCGGCCTGCCGTGCTTGGCTGGCCTCAGACTTGCGGACGCAATCTTCAGAACTGATATCAAGACAATGGACGACACCCGAAGCGCCAAAGCCGAAAAGAGTCCGAACCACATCAGCGGACTGGACGGCCTGCGCGCTCTGTCTATCTTGATCGTGATGCTCAGCCACGCGGGTGCGAGAAATTGGATTCCGGGGGCCTTCGGTGTCACCGTGTTCTTCTTCATCAGCGGGTTTTTGATCACCACCTTGCTCATTCGCGAGCTGCGGGCCAAAGGGCGGGTGGACTTGCTCAAGTTCTTCATCCGGCGAGTCCTTCGATTGGTTCCCGCCTCCACGCTTTTCATACTGGCCGGGATCGCGGTGATATTGGCTGTCGGCGAGAAACCCAAGCTTTCAGAGCTGGGAGCGGCTTTCTTCTATTTGGCGAACTACTACCAAATATTCTTCCACTTCTCGCCGGTGGCCAATACGGGGTTGTCGGCTTACAACGTGTTGTGGAGCTTGGCAGTCGAAGAACATTTTTATCTGCTGGCAGCGCCTGTGTTTGTATTTTTATATGCGAGGCAACCGGCAAGGTATTTGATGGCGGTGGGGGCCGCCATCGTTGTGCCGCTGATCGTCAGGGCTGTTTTTGCGGTGAACCACGCTGAGGCCATCGGCGATCAAATTTATACGTTCGCCGCGACGGAATGTCGACTGGATTCCATTGCGTATGGCGTTTTCATGGCGGTTGTTTTGCAACGGCATGGCCTGGCCGCCCGACTCGACCATTGGCCATTGATTTTGCTGGGCGGCCTTTTGTTGATCGCCTCGTTCGTCATCCGAGACACGATCTTCAGAGAAACGCTTCGCTATTCCGTCCAAGGCATTGGGCTCAGTATTCTGGTTCCAGTGCTGATTTATGGGAAAAAGTTGGAGGATGTGCGTGCGTTTCTGGACCTGCCGTTCCTGGTCTGGGTCGGGCAACTCAGCTATTCCTTGTACCTGTTCCACTGGATCGCCTATCTCATCACCACCCTCTGGCTGGGAACGGACTACTTCAGCCTGCGTTGGCAATCGGCGTTCTGGGTGCAGACGGCCGCGTTTGCATTGATTTCCTACTACGGTGTTGAAAAGCAATTCTTCCGCCTTAGAAGCCGTTTCGGCTCCGAGGTGGCCGATGCTCCCAAGGCGCTCCCATCACCAGCGCAAGCCCTGGTCAGGCAACCCGAATGAGTTGCTGGGCGGCGCCAAGAGACCGCGGCGGGGCGTTTCTACAGGGCCCGACACGGTGTTGCAGTGGTCGTCATACAGTGGAAATCCTAAAAGTAAAAAAGCGCCGGAACCCGGCGCTTTTGGTCAATGGCTGGGCGCCTCGATTTGGCGCCACGGTTTATTGAACAGAACTCATTGAACCACCACGCTGGACGGAGCGGCCGGCGCCACCTTGTCCACCAGGATGCTCGTGACCACACCAATGGCACTGGTCAGTATCGGTGAGGTGCTGCTCAGCGTCATGGACCAGCCATTGGCCGCCGACGGAACCGCAGCAAGCAACGGATTGATCGACAGGCCTTGAGTGTCAAACCCAGCGGCCTGAGCGTTTGCCAGCGTCCCGTATGCTGCGCTATAGCGGCCGGTGCTTCCGGCGTGATAGCAAAGGTTGTTGTTGAATTTCGTGAAGGCAGACAGGCTCAATCCTGTGATCTCGAAACAGTAGTGGGTTGCATTGGAGTTGGCGCCGAAGTAGATCAAGTTTGAATCAACATCGTAGCCAGTCCCACTGGTCGAGACGGAAACGCCGATGCTGTAGATCGAAGCTTGGGCGAAGTAAATCGAGTTGTTGCGGACGGTGGCTGTCTTGTCTGCCGCGTCGCCTGCACCCGGCGTCATCATGGGAATCTGGATGGCCGTCAAACCATTGTTGCCTTCTTGCACCACGGTGTTGTTTTCAATCAAGGCGCCAGGGCAAGAACTGCAGCCGATTGCAATACCTCCGACATTCACCACCTTATTGCCTCGTACAACCAGATTCGGTAAGGCTTCTGCGGAACCATAGGCGGGTGCCATCGCAATACCCCAGCAACCGTCGCCTGCAGCACCAACGGCCTGGGTGATCGTATTGTTTTCAATGGTGATGGAGTCGTACAGACCGTGGGCCACAATCACTGAACTCACGCAAACCCCACTCGTCTGAGAATTTTTAGTGAACTTATTGTTGCGAACAATCACGTTATTCGATTGAAATTCTGCACCCAGATACAGCGGATGGTCAAACACCGGAGTCTCGTATCCCGTGTTATCGAAAGTATTGTTGTCAATAAGACCATTGGCACAACCCCATAGCGACCCAAAATTGCGGATATTCGTCAGAGAAGAGTTTTTCAAAGTGATGCGATTACCACCCGTACCATTCTTGTATTCGCCGCAATAAACACCCATCGCCAAGCCGTCCATCGATACGTTATCAATAACCACGTCCGAGATGTCATTGGTTAAAAATATCGCCCACTGACCGGTACCGCCGCCACGCAAGTCCAGATTCCGAATGACATAACCCTCGTCATGTTGGATTGTTCCGCCGCCAATGAGATCAAAAATGTCCGTGCCCGCGCGGGCTTCGACCAAAATCGGCTTTGCCGTGCCACCCCAACTCGGGCTATAGCTGTCGAAGATGATGGGGGTGACCGCCCGGCTGTTCAAGTTTTCCAGTTTGGCCATGGCTGAATTGCTCCAGGCTCCTCCCTTGGCGAACAAGATCTGGCTGCCGGCCGCCATGGACGCGAACGCAGAATTGACCTTGGCAGTCGTTTTCCACGGCGTTGTGGCGCTGGTGCCGCTGTTGCTGTCATTGCCGGCCACGCATCCCGCGGTGGCACCTGTTTGGCAATCTGAGACGTAGTAGACCGCTGCGTTAGCAGTCATGCTGGTCAAGGCGGTCGCCGCCGTGAAACCGATACTGACAATCCAGTTTTTCATTTTGAAAATTCCTATTCGCTGTTTATATTACGTGACTTAATGCACGAATACTTCACCAATTCATATTGATCAATGGGTTGTACCGTTGAACTTGTTCCAAAGACTGTGCTAGTTGATCGTCTTGGAAAGCTGCGAGGAGGCCGCACTTTCGTTGTTACTCGTGTCGAACGCTTTCACGATCATGTAGTAAGTGCCCGCCGAAAGGTTTGAAATTGTGTAATTGGTGGTGTATGCACTGTTGATCGTAATGGACTTTGAATAGCTGCCACTCGTCGTTCCGTAGTAAATCCGAAATCCTGCCAAATCTGCCAACGCGGAGCCATCGGCATTCGTACGAGGCGCCACCCAAGCGAGCGTTGCAGAGCCCACAACGGGCGCTGGAGCTGGTGCTGGTGCTGGTGCTGGAGCAGTAGTTGTCGACTGAGCTTGGCAAACCTTGGCCAAACCGTATGCCGGATCTGAGCCGAATGTTCCATTGCCGCAGTAGCCACTGTTGGTGAAGGTTTTCTGCACCCAGCTCGTGCCGGTGCCATAACGCACGACCTTCGTGCCACTGAACTTGAAGAAGGAGTACTCGTCGGCAATTTTGACCCAGTCTGTGGAGGTGGGAGCTGGCGCTGGGGCGGGTGCCGGCGCCGGCGCCGGCGCCGGCGCTGTGGCCGTCGACTCGGTTTGGCAGATCTTGGCCAGGCCGTACGCCGGATCTGAGCCGAAGGTTCCGTTGCCGCAATAGCCGCCGTTGGTGAAGGTCTTCTGCACCCAGCTTGAGCCGGTGCCATAACGAACGACCTTCGTGCCGCTGAATTTAAAGGACGTGTACTGATCGGCGATCTTGATCCAAGACGTCGTGGATGTGGTCGCAAGCGCAGTGACCGGGGCCGGGGCCGGAGTGGACGTGCTGCGAGTGACCGAGATCCTGGTTTCAGTCGTGTTGCCCGACATGTCTTCGGCAATGAACACGATGGTGTTGATGCCGACGATCAAAGGGATGGATGTCGCCACCCAGGTTGCCGAGGTGCTGCTGCCAGTCAAGGTTGCGGAACCAGTGGCTCCGCTGCCAACCACTGTCCAGCGCACTCGCCATATTTGTTCGTTGTCCCCGGCCGTGCCGGAAATGTCCACCGTGCCCTCAGTGGTCACAGCAGTTTGGCTGGAGACGGAGATGGTGGGTTCAGTGGCATCGGCCGTGCCGCCGTGAATGCTCAGAGCCTGTTCCGTTGGCGAGGCCTCCGGGGCTGCTGCCGTGGTGACGGGTTCGTCACCACCAGATCCGCCGCAACCAGCCAATCCCACACAAGCAACCGCTTCAGCGATTGCAAGCAACGCATACTTGAATTCCGATTTCATTGAAAACGCTCCGACCTCGCGGTCCTGGATGACACCTCTCGTTGCACGAGTGCAGACGAGTTCCCATGGCAATGCTTCGCGAGAGAAGACCAACTGAATCGGTCGAACACAAATCTGTGGACTCGCTTGCATTGCCGTTCGGTGTTGCCAGACTTGATCTGGGCGTTTCTCACCAACGGCTGATTGCAGGCTGAAGGCTAAGGCAGACCTCCGAGCTTGTAGGTAACGGGACGAACGAACCTGTAACAGGCGCTTTGTCGAGATCGAGGGATCTCCGATTCCGCCGCCTCCCCCCTGAATGAGGGGTGGCGCGGGATCCCCCCCGATTCAGAGGGTATGGTTCGTTGTATGTGATAAATATCACACTCTTGTTGCAAACGAGGTTATCGCAATTGGTTACAAAGTCGGGCCCGATGAAGTACGGGTTTGCGCCGCAGCGATGCACGGGGCAGGTTAATTCGGAAGCCGCCTCATGGCGTTTGCGCACCGCATGTCGGTTGCGCGGTCGTTTGCAAGAGTGCGCGGGACGCGCGCTCAATGCTGACCGGTGCGAAGAAGGGCGTCGCGGCGACGGTCAGATCGAAACAACCACAGTTGCGCGATGAGGGCGATAACGCCCTGAAAACTGCGCTGGTTCGAGAGGCGGCACTTGGACGAAGCTGAATCGTCCAGCCGCGATGCACCAAGGCTTACTGGATGGTCTTGCTCAGTTCGGCAGAAGCTGGGCTTTCGTTGTTGGAGCTATCGAACGCCTTGAGGATGAAGTAATACGTGCTCGCAGGCAGGTTGTTGATCGTGTAGGTGAGCGTGGTGGCGTTGTTGACGGTCACTGTCTGGGTGTAGTTGCCCGACGAGGTGCCGTAAAAAATGCGGTAGCCCGCAAGATCAGACAATGCCGAGCCATCTGCGTTGACCACTGGTGCCACCCAAGCGAGCTTGGCCGATCCAAATACAGGCGCAGGCGCAGGCGCAGGCGCAGGCGCAGGCGCAGGTGCAGGTGCAGGTGCAGGGCCCGGTGCCGGCGACGGCGCATTGGAAATTGTCGCCGGTGGCGGGGCCTGGTCACTGGCAGAGCCGCCGCATCCTGCCAGCCCGGCACATGCCACTGCCTCGATGATTGCCATCAATGCATACTGGAATTCTGTTTTCATTGGCGGTTTTCTTTCACTTTTTTCGTACCGTCGATTGGCGAGCTTGGCATGCGCGACTTGCTTCGCTGTTTGGTGACATCGGCATTTCGGCGATGTTCTAGCGCACTGTTTTGGGCTCCCAACCTCCAGGGTTGTGCGTGAAGCCTACTTTCAACAGTGAACGCAGTAGGTAACGGGAGGAACGATCAAGCCAAGGTGCAAAAACTGGCTCTGCAGAAGGACCGAGGTCGATCTTTCACCTCTGACACGGGCGGGCAACGGACCCTTCTTCGGCGGGAGGGCGTAGGTGGATGGCGCAGTGCGGACATGTTTGGGTCGAAGCGGAGGGGACAATTGGTTACAAGGAGCGGAAAGAGGGATGAATCAAGCGTGAAATTTCGCACCGTTGGTCGCGTGAGCCTTAGCCTGGTCCGCGCTCCTTGAGGCCGCTCAGGCGCATCCGGTCTTTGCCCGGAACCGCTTTCAGCAGGTCGATGACGAACGCATCCTGGTACTGATACGCATGTGCCGGGATGGCGTCGATGGAGGAAATTCGGAACAGCAGACCGTCGGGAATCTGTCCACTGAGCCCGAGGCGAATTTCGACCATTCGTTGGTCGAACTTGCTCTTGACGGGCGTGTCTCCGACGGTGAACCAATAAGTGATGGGCTCCTTGCGTGCTCCGTTGCTGGTCGTCAGCCGGCGCGCCGCGATGCTCCCAAAGGGCGTGCCCAGTTGGGTTTCGGTTCGGCTGTGCAATGAAAAGCCTTGTGCGGGATAGCAGACCTCGGGCAGGTGGGCCTGCAGTTCTCCCCGCTGATCGTCACCGTAGGCCAGCGCCAGCATGATGCGGTAGCCGCTGGTGTGGACGTAGGTACGCATCAGGATCTGGCTGTACAGC
>Ga0137403_10001959_pt1 | contig 25663 bp, 26 predicted proteins | sample CZOMad2_1_16fung_FD_122057 | JGI IMG/M metagenome (GOLD analysis project Ga0137403, IMG submission 122057) | Vadose zone soil fungal communities from Angelo Coast Range Reserve, California, USA - CZOMad2_1_16fungal (Hybrid Assembly) | ecosystem: Environmental > Terrestrial > Soil > Vadose zone... | reverse complement strand
GGCCAGACGCTCCTCGCAACTCGACACCTTGGTTGAGCGCTTCGCGCAAATGCTCGTTGATCGTATCGGCGCCTCCATACCGCGAGGGACGCCGCGCGACGGGACTCCTGGCCGCGGTGGCGAGCGTGGTCGGAAACGAGACATGCGCTGCCGCTACCCGGGATGCAGGAAGCTATCGAAGGGACCGCGGTTCCGCTTCTTCTGTGACAAGCACATGAAGCTGCCGAAGAAGAAGCAGGAAGCGGCGCTGGCGAAGTGGGCGGAGAAGCGAAGGTGAGCTGACCGGGCCCGGAGGCATCCCGCGACGCTGCTGGTCGTCGGTGCTCCCGAGAACGGGCATTCCCATAACCGATGCACCTCGGAGTGATCGGCGGACGGCAGCGGTCGGCAGGGAACGCACTGGACGGTTCCCGTAGATGGCCCGCGTTTAAGGCAGCAGTTCCGCCTTGAACACGGGGTGCAGTTCGGCGTAGTTCGGCGCGTTCCCGACCATCGTATGCGGCTTGTCGAAGAAGAGCATCCCGGTCACGCGCACGTGTTTGCCGACCTGCAGGGTCGCAGCCTGCTTCCGGGCTCGCTTGATCGCGGCCAACGCCAGCGAGCCGGTGGCGCAGCCTGGGTGCGGGAATTCGACCACGATGTGATTCCACTGCGCGTCCTCGAGGACGACGTGGATGTCCTCGTCGGCCTCCGGGCGTTTCTCGATGACGGTCCCCTCGATGGTGTAGCTCCGCCGGTTGTGCGTCTTCGCGAAGCTGCCGAGTTGAGCAATGGTTCCGTTGATGGGCGCTGGCGCGAGTGCCGCAGCTCGATGTTATCGATGAGGACAAGTGGGGTGGAGTATAATCCGGCCCTCGTCAGAAAAGTTGTTCCTGCGGATTTGATGGAAAGAGTCTGCACATGACATACGCTCCGAAAGCACGCCGCGACACGCTCATCATCCGAGAGTTCGAGGATGAGACTCTGGTTTACGATCTGGAGCGCGATGAAGCGCATTGTCTGAATCAAGCTGCCGCACTGGTCTGGAAACACTGCGATGGACGAAAGACCGTCGAGGAGATAACGACGACCCTCGGAAATGCGCTGGACGAGAAAGTTGACGAGCAAGTTGTCTGGCTTGCTCTATATCAACTACGCAGGCGGAGGCTGCTCATGGAGAGGATACCTCGCGTAGTGTCCGCATCAGGCCGACCGGGAATTTCGAGGCGGGATCTTGTGCAAAGAGTAGCGCAGGCCATGGTGATCGCGTTGCCGCGCAAGTCGTTGACGAAGTCCAATCCGCGTCGAATGGCGGACAGCATGCCGAGCGCGAGCACATCGACCTTGAGCAACCCCAGGTTCTCCAGGTCGTCCTTGTCCCACTGGATGACGCTGCGCTCGGGCATCGCGGCATTCTCGATCGGCACCAGTTGCGCCAGGGCCCCTCGCGATATGACGAAGCCGCCGACGTGCTGCGACAGGTGGCGCGGAAAACCGAGCAGGGCGCAGGCGAGCGCCGTCAGGCGCTGCATGACCGGGCTCGCCGGATCGAAGCCGGCATCGCGCAGGCGGGAGGCGAGCTCCTTCCGGTCGTCCCACCAGGCGATCGACTTGGCGATGCGGTCGACCCGCTGGGCATCCAGTCCCAGTGCCTTGCCCGCATCGCGCAGCGCGCTCTTGGGCTGATAGGTGATGAGCGTCGCCGCGAGCGCGGCGCGCTCGCGGCTGTATTTCCGGTAGACGTACTGGATCACTTCCTCGCGCCGCTGGTGCTCGAAATCGACGTCGATGTCGGGCGGCTCGTTGCGCTCCTTCGAGATGAAACGCTCGAACAAGAGCTCCTGCTTTGTGGGATTGACTTCGGTAATCCCCAGGAGATAGCAGACGGCGGAATTGGCCGCCGAACCCCGCCCCTGGCACAGAATTCCCTGGCTTCGGGCATAGCGGACGATGTCCTGGACCGTCAGGAAAAACGCCTCGTAGCGAAGCCCGGCGATAAGCGAGAGCTCCCGTTCGACGAGATCCCGGATTTTCTGCGGCGCGCCGGCTGGGAAGCGCCGCTGCAATCCCTCTTCGGTCAGCTTGCGCAGATGACTCGAAGGCGTTTCGCCTTCGGGGACGAGCTCCTCGGGATATTCGTAACGCAGCTCCTCCAGCGAGAAACGGCAGCGCTCGGCGATGCGCACGGTCTCGGCGAGCAGCTCGGCCGGATAGATTTGCGCGAGGCGCATGCGCAACCGCAGGTGCCGCTCGGCGTTGGGAAAAAGCGCATGGCCACACGCGTGGACCGGTGTGCGCAGGCGGATGGCCGTCAACGTGTCCTGCAAAGGCCTGCGGGAGCGTACGTGCATATGCACGTCGCCCGCCGCCGCGAGCGGCAGACCGTAGATCTTGCCCAGCTCGCGCAACCCGGCGAGACGCGCGCGGTCATCCGGCCCCTGCAGCAGCTCCGCCGCAATCCAGGCACGGCCGGGAAAACGCTCGACCACCGAGCGCGAATGCTTTTCTCCCTCTCCCTTTGAGAGAGGGAGGGGGTGAGGGAAAGTCAGCAGCGCAAGGCAGCCGGGCAATCCGCTATCCAGATCAGACCAGTCGAGTGAATAGCTGCCTTTTTTCGTCCTGCGCCGGCCACGGGTGATCAGCTCGGACAGATTGCCGTAGCCTTCGCGGTCGGTGGCAAGCAGCACCAGCCTGGGACCGTCTTGCAGCCGTATCTCCGAGCCGATGACCAGGGGCAGGCCGACGTCTTTCGCCGCGACATGCGCCCGCACGACTCCGGCAAGCGAGCACTCGTCGGTGAGCGCGAGCGCCGAATAGCCCAGCCCGGCGGCGCGCCTTACCAGCTCTTCCGGATGCGAAGCGCCGCGAAGAAAAGTGAAGTTCGAAAGGCAGTGCAGCTCGGCGTAGGCGGGGAGAGGGGAATACACGGCTTCAGGCGAAAACTCCATGCAGATACCATCCGCCCGCGCCGCGCCACTCCCGGTAGATCCATACGAGCGCTTCGTTCTGCGTGCGGGCGACAAAGTAGTCGCGGGCGACGTCGCCGCCGTCCCACCAGCCCGACTCGATGCGCTCCGGGCCGGCGAGCAGCTCGAGCGGCCCTTGGTAGTGCGGCGCCGCGCCGACTTCGGCGAGCGGCTTGGGGCGCTCAAGAAGCCAAAACGGTCTCTCGCCGAAATCCGGGTGCAATTGCCGTGAACCTGGTTCCGTGATGGCGATAGCCCGCTCGGGACGGTGCTCGGCATGCGAGGAGAGTCCGTGTACCGCGCCGGTGCCGAGTCGCGAGCGCAGCCGCTCGATCAGGTGCTCCCATTGGCCGGGCGGCTTGCCTTGCTCGAGCAGCAATCCGAGGTTGCTGCCGGGAAGCGGCACCACGTCGCCGGCTTGCAGCGAGATTTCGCGCACCGGCCCGGAGAGCGCGAAATTGGAGAGCCGCTCGCGCAGCAGCAGCGTGAAATGTTCGGCGTCGCGCGAAGGCGCGACCAAGCCGATCGCGATTTCAGTGGCGGCCTTGTCGCGGTGCCCGAGCCTGAGGACGAAACGCTGCACGCCCCCCGAACGCGCGGCGAGGAACCCGGCGAGCTGCACGATCAGCCGCCGCGCGGCAAAGAGCAGCGCCTCGGCCTGGGTGACTTCGGCGGGAAACCCGATCGCCGCTCCGAACCGGGCCGGCAGGACGAAAAAATTCCGCGGATCGGGAAGCAGCCCAAGCGCGCGGTCGAGCCCGGTCAGCGGTTCCTGCCCGAAGCGCCGCGCCACGCCTTCGCGCGGCAGCGAACGCAGCTCGCCGAGCGTGCGCACGCCGATCGCCTCGAACGCTGCCAGCGTTTCGTCCTTGCAGCGCAAAACCTCCACAGGCAGTTCGGCCAGCACCGGCTCGAGCTCGGCACTCTCGCCGATGAATTTCTGCTTTCCGGCCCAGGCGAGCCAGAAAGCCGCCCGGGGCGTGGGAGCGCCGGCGAATGCCGCGGTCCAGCCCATTTCTCCCAGCTCCCGGCGCACGCGTTCGAGAAACGACTCCAGGCCGCCGAAGAGCTTGAGGCTCCCCGAGACCTCGAGCAGCACGCCGTCGGGAAATTCGAGTGCCACGCCCGGTGTGAATTGCGCCGCCCATCCGGCCACGCCGAGCAGCGCTTCGGTTTCCGCAGCGGGATCGCGCGGCGCAACGCGCAGCCGCGGAGCGAGAGCGAGCGCCGCCGCCACGGCCATGCCGGCGCGAACGCCGCGTGCGAAGGCCTTGCGGTCGCAGGCGAAAACGCAGTGCCGCTCTTCGAGCGCGAAAGGTTCAGGCGTGGACGAGCCGCGCAGAAAAATCTCGAGCGGCAGCCGGGGCAGCCGGATGGCGATCCACATGATGATTTTTGCTGCGCACGGCGGGCGGCATCGCCGGCAGCAGGATGGGCTGAGCGAGGGGAGCGCCGCGGCGCTTGAGCACGTGTACCGCAAGGCCGCCGTCACTCGTGTCGAGCGCGATCCGCAGCGCCGCGGGGGAGGATTCGCCGGCGGCCTCCTGGCCCCGGAACAGAAAAGCGGGGGCGCGGCCGCCTTCGGCGGCGATCTGCAGGCGCCTCAGTTCCGCGTATTTCGCGCCTCGAGGCCAGGCGAGCACCGCGCCGCAGGCATTCGAAACGAGCGCCTGTTCGGTGGCCCAGAGCGTCTCTTTCGACGAGGCAGTTCGCACAATGACAAGATTCGCAATATCGATTCCCGCCGCAGCGAGCGCCGGAGCGTAGGGCAGGTGAGGCGGAGCGATCCAGGCGAGCCGCAATCCGCGTTGGGACAGTCCGGCAAGCGCAGGTCCAAGCAAGCGCAGCTCGCCGATGCCTTCGTGCGCGGGCAGGATCTCGGTCAGCGCCCCGGCAGGCCAGCCTCCGCCGGGAAGCTCGGCGTCAAGCCCGGGAAATCCACATGGAATGGCCGGCGTGCCGGCCCTGCTCAGGCTGTCGCCGCGCCAGATATCGGGGCGATCGAGAAGGGCGGCGAAAGAGAAAGGCATGCCCGCCATGGATTGCAGACTGCGAAAAAGCGAGCGTCAAAGAGGCTGGCGGATCACGCCGACACCGAGGCCTTCAATGGCGAAATCGTCTTCGCGCAGATCGACCACGATAGTCTTGAATTCGGGATTCTCGGGGAGCAGTTCGACGGTGTTGCCGCGGCGGCGCAGGCGCTTCACCGTGACTTCGTCGTGCACGCGCGCCACCACGATCTGCCCCGAGCGCGCTTCGCGCGTGCGGTGCACGGCGAGCAGGTCACCGTCGAGAATGCCCGCATCGCGCATGCTCATGCCGCGGACTTTCAGCAGGTAGTCGGCGCGGGGCTGAAACAGAGCGGGATCCACCTGGCAACGCCGCTCGACGTGCTCCTCGGCGAGGAGTGGACTCCCCGCGGCGACGCGGCCGATAAGCGGCAGCCCGAGGCCCTCGGTCAGCCGGATGCCGCGCGAGGCGCCCGGGGTCAGCTCGATCGCGCCTTTTCTCTCCAGCATGCGCAGATGCTCTTCGGCGGCGTTGGGTGAGCTGTAGCGGAACGCCTTCGAGATCTCGATGCGGGTGGGCGGGAAGCCGGTCTTCTCGATGGCTTTGCGGACGAAGTTGAGGATTTTCTGCTGCTTGTGGGTGAGCTCTTCGGTCATGGGACCTCCGTATCTGTATTTATATACAGTCTTTGTCCGTTTGGCAAGAGGCCTGCATTGGGTCGCTTGTCCCCGCCGGGCGTATAATTCGCGCATGGCGCAGCCCTACGAATCCGATCTCACCCGAATGATCCGCGAGCTGCTCCACGAGAAGCCGCACATCGTCCAGGAGCAAAAAAAAGGACGAGCGCTGTGGTGGGACAGAAAACTCGACCTCGAAAACCTGAAGCGCACCGGGGAATCGAACGTCAAGCAGCAAGCCTACGTCTATCAAAACAAGGTCTGATTCCCGACTTCAGGCGTTCGCCGCCGCCTTTGCGGCCTGTGTTGCTCTTTGCGGCTGCACCCCATCCCCCGGTTCCGCCTTCAGCATGGAACCTCGGCCGCTCCCGGCGGACCCGCTGCTGGCGTCGGCCCTCGTCGGGCGCGGGGACAGCCTCGATGAGCGGGAGCGTATCGCCGAGCTCGATCAGAAACGGGATTGGGACGGGCTATTGCGCTATGCCGAGGAGCGGCAGCGCCGGGATCCCGAAGGCTCCGATTGGGGGGTGGTCGCCGCCTACGCCTGGGTGCGCCACGGCGATTATCCGAAGGCGACCTCGGCGCTCTCGCGGGTAATCCAACGCAACCCGGAGGACGTCGGGGCCTGGAACCTGCTGGGAGAGTCCCAGCGCAGGGCAGGGCAGCCGGGTCAGGCCATTCGCACCCTGGAGCGCGCCAGCGCCATAGGCCGGACCTCCTTTGTCACATTTTTTCTTCTTGGCGAGGCCTACCGCGACGCCAATCGGCTCGACCGCGCGATGAGCGCGTACCGGGAGGCCGCGCGCCTGGAACCGGAATTCGCCCGCGCCTGGTTCGAACTGGGTGCCGCCTACATCCGGCTTGGAGAGCGGGATGAAGTCCCGGTTGTCCTGGAGCGGCTGAAAAAGCTCGATCCGGCGTTGGCGGAAGAGCTCAGGAAGCGCCTGGAAGCCAGGCAGCGTCCCTGACCTGATGGATGATTTGTCGCATATGTGTATTATGTTAAATTAAGTACATCCTCAAAATCACTTAATGTTACTTCTAGGATCAGACCACATCTTCTTTGAAAAGCCTGAAGAAGTTTCCCGTAGTAGCGGCCGCCATCTCGCTCAGCGAAATGCCACGCAGGCGCGCCACTTCCTCCGCGACATGCCGCACTAGGCCCGGCCGGTTGATCTTTCCCCGGTGAGGAACCGGAGCAAGGTAAGGCGAGTCGGTTTCCACCAGCAAGCGCTCCAGCGGGACCTGTCGGGCTACGTCCTTCAGGGCTCCGGCGTTTTTGAAGGTCACGATGCCCGAGAACGAGATATGGAAGCCCAGCGCCACGGCGGCGTCGGCCACCGCCTGGGACTCGGTGAAACAGTGCATCACCCCCCCTACTTCGCCCGCATTCTCTTCCCTCATGATGGTCAGCGTGTCTTCCGCAGCTTGACGCGTATGGATCACGAGGGGCTTGCCGCACTCGCGCGCAGCGCGTATGTGGGCGCGAAAGCGCTCGCGCTGCCACTCCAGATCGCCGCTGACGCGGTAGTAATCGAGCCCGGTCTCGCCGATCGCGACCACCCGCGGGTGCCGCGCCAGCTCGACCAGCCGCGCCCGATCCACCGCGGTGCGGTCCTCATGGTCCGGGTGAACGCCGACGGTCGCAAAGAAATTATCGTGAGCCTCGGCGAGATCCAGCACCTTGGGAAAGCCGGGGAGATTGACGCTGATGCACAGCGCGTGCGTCACGCCGTTCGTTCGCATCTCCTCGCGTATCTCGGCCATCTTTCCGTCGAAATCGGGAAAATCCAGATGGCAGTGCGAATCGACCAGGCCGGAAAAGGCCGCAGACTCGGGCGATACGGCACTCATGCTCTGATCAGCCGCTGATACCCGAGAAGCAGATCTTCCGCGAACAGTTTCGCATTGAGCGGGTGTCGGGCGAGCGCCCGCGCGGCAGCCAGCTGCCGGAGGTAGCCGGCGAGTTCCGCGGCGTCGCAGCGACCTGCCGTAGCCGCGATCACCGCTTCCTGGTCCGGGTTGTACCGTATCCGACCGGCGACGCGGGCGAGGAGGAGATCGTAGCTCCAGCGCTGCAACCATCCAACCAGGTCCCACAGCGGAACGCGGCCGACGGACTCGGCGAGCGCGATCGGATCGAAACGGGGATTCTGCAGGCCCTCGATGAAACCCAGGCGATCGGCTTCCATTTCAACGGCCTTCAGGGCGGCAAGCGGTGCTCCTCCGGCGGCGGCAAGGGCGGTTTCCGGGCGCTCGACGCCCTGCTCCTTCAGCCAGCGCAAGACCTGCGCGGGCTCCGGAAGCGGCAAGGGGAGTCTGAGGCAGCGGCTGCGCACGGTCGCGAGCAAGCGCTCGGCCTGCGTGGTGACAAGCAGAAAAACCGTGTCCGGCGGAGGTTCCTCCAGGCTCTTCAGCAATGCGTTTTGCGTATTTGCGTTCATCGCTTCCGCGGGGTAGACGAGGAGGACGCGCAGACCGCCCCGATGCGTTCCGACCGCGAGGAAGTCTGCGAGCTCGCGCACCTGTTCGATGCGGATCTGCTCGCTCTTCTTTTTCGCGGGCTCGGCGCCCTCGTCCCGGGATTCGGGCGCCATGCTCTCGGGCACGATCAGCCGGAAGTCCGGGTGGTTGCCCTGCGAAAACCACCTGCAGGCGCGGCAGCTGCCGCATGCCTGCCGGTCCGGCCCGGGCTTTTCGCAGAGCAGCGACTGGGCGCACGCCTGGGCAAATTCGAATTCGCCCATGCCCTCCCCGCTCTGTATCAAGATCGCATGGGGCAATCGCTCCCGCAGCTGAACCCAGGCTTTCCAAGCTTGATCTTGGAATCTAAATATCATGATTTAACATAGAGTTGAGTATATCCTCAACATCTTTCTTGACTTCGGGTAGCGGCCTGCCGCCCTGGATCACTCTCATCCGGCTAGGGTAGGCCGCTGCACGCGTGAGGTATTCGGCTCGGACGCGCTCGAAGAAACCTCTGTCCTCGCGCTCGAAGCGGTCGGTCCTCGTCTTCGCCAGGCGCGAGAGCGCAACTTCGACCGGTGCGTCGAACACAAGGGTTAGATCCGGTTGCAATCCGTCGTGAACCCAGCGCTCGAGAGCGGCGATCTTTTGGGCCGGTATTGCGCGGCCCGCGCCCTGGTACGCGTAGGTCGCGTCGGTAAAACGGTCCGAGATCACCCAGCGGCCCGCCGAGAGTGCCGGGGCGATGACCTGTGCGATGTGCTCGCGGCGCGCGGCGAACACCAGCAGGGTTTCCGTTTCGACGTCCATCGGTTGCGAGAGGACCAGCTCGCGAAGTGTTTCTCCGAGCGGCGTACCGCCGGGCTCGCGGGTGACTGTGATGTCTTTTCCGCGCTTGCGCAGGAAATCGGCAATGCCCTCGACGTGCGTGCTCTTGCCTGCTCCGTCGATGCCTTCCAGGGTGATGAACTTGCCGCGAGTCATCGGCTTGCCCGCCGCCGGGCGCCGGGCATTTGATACTTGGCGACCGCGCGGTTGTGCTCGATGAGGGTGCGCGAGAATTCGCTCGTCCCATCCCCGCGGGACACGAAATACAGCGCGTCGGTCTGAGCCGGATGCATGACGGCCGCGAGCGACGGGAGTCCCGGCATCGCGATCGGATGCGGCGGAAGGCCACGCCGCGTATAGGTGTTGAAGGGCGTGTCCTTCTGGAGGTCTCTCTTGCGCAGGTTGCCGTCGAATTGCTCGCCCATGCCGTAGATCACGCTCGGGTCGGTCTGCAGTTTCATCTTGAGGCGCAGGCGGTTGGCGAATACTGCCGCGATCATCGTGCGGTCACCCGCGCGGCCGGTTTCCTTTTCGACGAGTGAAGCGAGGATAAGCGCTTCGTACGGATCTGTCATCGGCAAATCCGGGGCGCGTCCCGCCCAGGCGGACTCGAGCTGTTTCTTCATGACGCGGCGGGCGCGTCCCAGCACGGCGAGATCGCTCGAACCCTTGGCGAAGACGTAGGTATCGGGAAAGAACATTCCTTCCGGAAGCATCTCCGGCGCTCCGAGTTTCGCCATGATCTGCGCCTCCGAGAGGTTGGCCGAATCGTGCTTCAGGTCGACGTGCGCGTTCAATGCCTCGCGCATTTGGCGGAAATTCCAGCCTTCGACGAAGAGGATTTCCGCCTGCGCGTATTCCCCTCGCATGATTTTTCGAATCAGCTGGAGCGGCGTCACCCCTTCCGAGACCTGGTAGCTGCCCGCCTTGATGCCGGCGTTGGCCCCGTTGGCTCGCGCCAACAGAACGAACTTCCATCCCGGCATGGGCAGGCCCGCTTCGATGATCTGGCGCGTCGCGCCCCGGAGCGTGCTACCCGGGCGAATCGAGAATTCCACGGTCGATGCGGCGAGATCGATCGGCGAAAGGGCGAACCAGAGCATCCAACCGCAGAATCCGAGCGCGGCCGCGGAGGCGGACAAGAGCAATAGTTTCAGTCGAAACAGCATCGAATCGGCAAGGAACGTCGGGCTTGACTACGCTCGTATAATAAACGTTAAACCACAGGATCAGCAGATGAGTCTGCCGTTGCAAACTACGCAAACCGCGGGTCAAACGGATCCCGATCTCGCCGCCGCGCGATCGGGAAGCGTCCTCGCCCTGCTCGGCCACCTGGGCGTCCTCCAGTTCAGCGGGCAGGACGCGGAAACCTTCCTGCAAGGGCAGCTGAGCTGCGACGTGGCGGGGGTGGGCCTGCGCTCGGGCAGCTACGGCGCCTATTGCTCGCCCAAGGGCAGGATGCTCGCGAATTTCCTGCTGTGGCGCGAAGAGGCCGCGTTCCACATGGCCTTGTCGCGGGATATCGCCCCTTCCGTTCATAAGCAGCTCTCGAAGTTCGTGATGCGCGCAAAAGTAAAGGTCTCGGACGCCTCGGACACGATCGTGATGGCGGGCGCTGCCGGGCCGAAGGCCGGCCGGGCGCTGCAAGAGGTGTTCTCCGATTTCCCCAAACAGCCGAACGAAGTATCGCGTCAACCGGGTATCGGCACGGTCATCAACTTGCGGGACGGCAGATTCCTCCTTGCCCTGGCGCCCCCGAGCGCGGTCGTCCTTCGGCAAAGGCTTGCGAATTCCCTCGTCCCTGTGAAGGCGGGCGCGTGGCGCTGGCTCGATATCCGCAACGGCGTGCCTCTGGTGAGCACCGCGACCCAGGACCAGCTCGTTCCGCAGATGGCGAACTTCGAGCTACTCGGCGGGGTCAGCTTCCACAAGGGCTGCTACACCGGGCAGGAAGTGGTGGCGCGCATGCAGCACCTCGGCAAGCTCAAACGCCGCATGTTCCTGGCCAACGTCTCCGCCGAGGCCAGTGCGGGCGACCCTCTCTACAGCGAGGACCTCGGCGACCAGGCGAGCGGGACCGTCGTCAACGCGGAAGCATCGCCCGACGGCGGCTACGACCTGCTCGCAACCGTGCAGACGGCGAGCCGTGAAGGCTCGACGGTCCATCTGAAATCCCTCGGAGGACCCGCGCTTCGCTTCCTCGCCCTGCCCTACGCTATCCCTTGAAGTCGAGCTACTACATCTACTACCGCGTGCCGGCGGAAAACGCCGTGCGCGCGCGCGCGGCCGTCAGCGCCCTGCAGCGAGAGCTCTCCGAAACCACGGGCATAGGCGGACGCCTCCTGCGGCGCCGCGACGATGAGACCACCTGGATGGAGATCTACGAAAACGTCCCCGACGCCGCGCGTTTCGAAGCGGAGATCGCGGCTCTCGTCGAGCGCCACGGCCTCGGCGCGCTGCTCGTCCTAGGCTCGTCGCGAAAGCAGGAAGTCTTCCGCAGCTTCTAGGCGCCATGTGCCTCATCGCATTTGCCTGGCGCGCGCATCCCCGCAGCCGTTTGATCGTCGCGGCCAACCGCGACGAGTATTTCGGGCGCCCGGCTGCGCCCGCCGGCTTCTGGGACGACCATCCGAACGTCCTCGCCGGACGCGATCTCGAAGCCGGCGGCACCTGGCTCGGCGTCACTTTGGACGGGCGCTTCGCGGCGCTGACCAACTATCGCAATCCCGCGGACAGGAAAACCGGCGCCCCGTCGCGAGGGGCGCTGGTCAGCGATTTCCTGACTGGCAGGACGACCCCGGAGGATTACGCGCGGCAGCTTGAAAAGCGTGCGATGGACTACAACGGGTTCAGCCTGCTCGTCGCGGACGTCCAGTCGATGTTTTTTTTCTCCAACCGCGGCGGTCCGGCGACGCGCGTCGCGCCGGGCGTTCACGGCCTGTCGAACCACTTGCTCGACACGCCCTGGCCCAAGGTCGAGAAGGCAAAAGCGAAGTTGGCGGCGCTGCTCGATCGGCCTTTTGATTCGGAAGCGGCGTTCAGGCTCCTTGACGACGCCGAGCGCGCCCCGGGCGGGGAGCTTCCGAGCACCGGCGTGACCCTCGAGCTCGAGGAAAGGCTTTCGGCCATCCGTATCCTGGCGGTCGGTGGCTACGGAACGCGGTGCTCCACCGCGCTCAGTTTCGGCGAAGGCGCCAGGATCGAATTCCACGAGCGCAGCTACCGCGAGGACGGCGGCGAGAGCGGCAAAGTCGGCTATCGCCTTACCGTCGAGGCGGGGAAAGCTCGAGCGTCATCTCGACGTGCGCAATCCCCGCCTCCCAAAACTCCCCTCCCCGCTCGCTGAAACCCAAACGCCGGTAGAAACCGGCCGCGTGGGTCTGCGCGTGCAGCGTGACCCGGGACAGGGATTGCTCGCGCGCTTTCTGGAGCAAAGCATCCATCAGCGCGGCGCCCACCCCGCGCCTGCGCCATTCGCGAAGGACCGCCATCCGTCCGATCCGGCCGTCGGGCAGCAAACGCGCGGTCCCTATCGCCCTTCCGCTCGCGTCGCGAGCGACCGCGTGATCGCTGCGCTCGTCCCATTCGTCCCATTCGAGCTCGAGCGGAACCTTCTGTTCCGCGACGAACACCTCTTCTCGAACCGGCCGCGCCAGCGGCAGCGCCAAGTCCCACGCGAGGACGCTGATCGTGAAAGTCGCGCTCATCGGCGACCAGTATAATTGTTGTCATGCGAAGTCTGTGGAACGACCTGGAAGCAAGAGAGTTCCAAGGCGACCTCGGCCTGCGCGTCTATACCTCGCGGCTGCTCGGCCGCGACAAATCGCTGGTGCTGCACGGAGGCGGCAACACTTCGGTCAAGATCCGCGAGAAAAACCTCTTCGGCGAGGAAGAGACGATCCTCTACGTGAAGGGCAGCGGCTGGGACCTGGAGACGATCGAGCCCCAGGGCTTTTCCCCGGTGCGCCTCGCGCACGTGCTGCGCCTGGCCGAGCTGCCGGCCTTGTCCGACCCCGAGATGGTGAATCAGCTCGTCACGCACATGCTGAAAGCCTCGGCTCCGGCGCCTTCGATCGAGACCATCCTGCACGGCCTCATGCCGCAGAAGTTCGTGGACCACACTCACGCCGACGCGGTGCTCTCGGTGAGCAACACGAAAGACGGCGAGAAACGCGTCCGCGAAGTCTACGGCAAGCGCTGCGTCGTCATCCCTTATCTCATGCCGGGGTTCGATCTTGCCCAGTTGTGCGCAAAGGAATTCAAGCGCCAGAGCACGCCCCAGACGGTCGGGATGGTCCTGCTCAGTCACGGCATCTTCTCCTTCGGCGAGACCGCGCGCGAAGCCTACGAGCGCATGATCGAGCTGGTGACGCTCGCCGAGAAGTATCTCGAGTCCAAGCGTGCCTGGTCGGTGGCGCCGAAAGACTTCGCCTCCGGTACGGTCGACGCCAATGCCCAGACGGCTCTCCGCCGCAAGCTCTCCGACATCGCCGGCTCCCCGCTCATCCTCAAGACGGTGACCAACGAACGCACGCTCGCCTTTGCGCAGCATCCGCGTGCGATGACTATCTCGCAACAGGGACCGGCGACGCCCGATCATGTCATCCGCACCAAGCGCACGCCCATGCTCGGCACGGACGTCGGCCGCTACGTCGCCGAGTACCGGCGCTACTTCGGAGAGCACGCGCCGAAAGCGAAGGAGCCCAAGACCATGCTCGATCCCGCGCCGCGTGTCGTGCTCGATCCGGGATTCGGGCTGGCCGCTGCGGGCCGCACCGCGAAGGATGCGGCGATCGTGGACGAGATCTACGACCACACTATCGATGTGATCCTGCGCGCCGAAGCGCTCGGCGGCTTCCAGGCGCTGCCTCCGAAGGACATTTTCGACGTCGAATACTGGGACCTCGAGCAGGCGAAACTCAAGAAAGGCGGCAAGCCCCCGGTATTTGCCGGCGAGGTGACACTCGTCACCGGCGCCGCCTCGGGCATAGGCAAGGCCGCGGTGGCGGCCTTTCTCGCGCGGGGCGCAGCGGTGGTCGGGCTCGACCTCGACGCGAAGATCGAATCGCTCCACGCCCGCCCCGATTTCCTCGGATTGCGTTGCGACGTGACCGACGATGCGCAAGTAGGGCTCGCGATCGCCCGCGCCGTTGTCGCCTTCGGCGGCCTGGACATGCTGGTGCTGAATGCCGGCATCTTTCCCGCGAGCCGCAAGATCGCGGAGCTTCCCACGGACGAATGGCGCAAGTCGATGACGGTCAATCTCGACGCCAACCTTATCCTGCTGCGCGCCTGCCATCCGTTGTTGAAGCTCGCGCCGCGCGGCGGGCGCGTGGTGGTGATCGGCTCGAAAAACGTTCCCGCGCCCGGCCCGGGGGCTTCCGCCTATTCCGCCGCCAAGGCGGCACTCAATCAGCTCGCCCGCATCGCCGCGCTCGAATGGGGTGCGGATCGCATCCGCATCAATACTCTGCATCCGAACGCCGTGTTCGACACCGGTCTGTGGACCGAGGAGGTGCTGGTTCAGCGCGCGAAGAATTACGGCATGACGGTCGAGGAATACAAGACCAACAACGTGCTCAAGACCGAAGTCACGAGCCGCGACGTGGCGGAGCTCGCGGCCGAGATGTGCGGGCCGCTCTTCTCCAAGACGACCGGCGCGCAGGTGCCCGTGGACGGCGGCAATGAGCGCGTCATCTGAAGCGATACCGGTCGAGACCCTGCGCTGGCACGGGACGCGGCTCGAGCTGATCGACCAGCGCGCCCTTCCCGCGCGCCTCGAATACGTGAGCTGCACGAGCGCGGCCGAAGTCGCCGAGGCCATTCGCGCTATGGTCGTGCGCGGCGCTCCCGCGATCGGCTGTGCCGCAGCCTTCGGTATCGCGCTCGAAGCGCAGCGGCAAGCGCGCTGCGCTCGCGCCGAGTTCGATGCCGCGATGGAGATCGCGTTCAGGAACTTGGCCGCGAGCCGGCCGACTGCCGTGAATCTCTTCTGGGCCCTGGACCGAATGCGCGCTGCGCTCGGGCCGGGTACTCAGGAGGACCCGAAGGCGGCGGCAGCGAGGCTGGCCGAGGCGGCGCTCGCGCTCCATCGCGCCGATGTCGAGACCAATCGCGCCATCGGAAGGGCCGGTGCCGCTCTCGTGCCGGACGGCGCGCGGGTCCTCACGCACTGCAATACCGGCGCCCTCGCCACGGCCGGCCACGGTACGGCCCTCGGTGTCATTCGCTCGGCGCGCGACCAAGGCAAGCATATCTCGGTCGTGGCAAGCGAGACCCGGCCTTATCTCCAGGGCGCGCGTCTCACCGCGTGGGAACTGATCCAGGAAAAGATCCCCGTCACTCTCATCACCGACAACATGGCCGGACACCTGATGCGCCTCGGAAAAATAGACCTCGTGCTCGTCGGCGCGGACCGCATCGCCGCGAACGGAGACGTGGCCAACAAGATTGGCACCTATACCCTCGCGGTCCTCGCCGAGCGCCACCGCATTCCCTTTTATGTCGCTGCACCTCTTTCCAGCATCGATACGTCGGCGGCAGACGGAAACGCAATCCCCATCGAGGAGCGCGGCGCCGCGGAGGTCACCGGCTACGCTGGGGTGTGCTGGGCGCCAGAAGGTGTCGGCGTCGTCAATCCCGCGTTCGATATCACGCCTGCGGAGCTCGTGAGCGGGCTCTTTACCGAGAAGGGTGCCATGACGAAACCCGACGCGCGCAAGATCCGCGCGCTGTTTTCCTGAGGTCCCGAACGCGTCCGGGTCCCGCGATCCCTAGGGACCCTCGACCTTGACGCCTTTGGCGCGCAGCATCGCGATCACGCTGTCCGGCCCCACCAGGTGGGCCGCGCCCACGATGATCATGTGGGTGCGGCCGTCGGCGATCATCTTTTCGATCTGCGGCAGCCACCTGTCGTGGCGGTCCTTGAGAATGCGCTTGCGCAGCATGGGGAAATCGTCGAAGCCGACATTCAGAGTCCTCTCGAGCGCCGCGAGATCGCCCTTGCGATAGGCGGCGAGCATATCGCCGAGCATTTTCGGCGTCTCGCGCACTTGCCGGAGGGTCACGGTCAGGAGCTCGACCTCCTGCTCGCGCGTGAGGTCGGCGAAAACCTTGAGCTGGGACTCGTTCGTTTCCAGCGTGCCCAGGCTCTTGCCGCTTGCTTTCGCCGATGTGATGACCTGCTGTTCCACGCCGTTGCTTGGGTCAAAGCCCTGATGGATGGCGAATTGCACCCCCAATGTCAGCGCGGCGAGCCAGGGCCGCAAAGGCGCAAGGCTGAGTGGGGATATTTCAAGCTCGCTAGCCGTTTTCTCGAGCTCGGCGTTGGTGCTCGTGGGCAAAAGGCTGCGAAGCGTCTGCCCCGGCGGCAAAAAGCCGTATTTCGCGATCAGTGCCGGCGCGTCCTGCGCCCTGGCGAAGTCGGTCTCGAAGACCACGACCGCTGCTTCGCTCAAAGCGCTCTCCACGGCGGGTGTTCGCCATTTCACGTCGGCAGGGAGCAGATGGAAGGAGCCGAACAGGTAAACGCTCCCCTTGGGACCCGCGGCCCTCCAGAGCGCCGGCGCATCGACTTGCGCCGCTGCATCCCGCGCCGCAACCGGCGAAAGTGCAATGCAGAGCGCGGCAAGACTCGCCCCGATCGCGGCGGCAAGGCCGCGCAGTCCTTGCGGAGATTTCATGAGCCTTCGAAGGCGCGCGGCGCCGGCCGGAATGCGCCGGGACCGGCCTGCGCCCGTCCCGGCACTTTCGTTACACCAGCTTGACGTTCTTCAGCGGCAGGCTCCGCACCGGTTTGCCGGTCGCGGCAAAGACGGCGTTGAGCACGGCGGGCGTCACCACGCAGATCGTCGGTTCGCCCACGCCGCCCCAGAAGTCGTACGACGGAACGATCACCGTCTCGACCTTGGGCATTTCGGCGAGCCGCAGGAGCCGGTAGTTGTGGAAGTTGAGCTCCACCATGCGCCCTTTCTCGACGGTCACCTCACCGTACAGCGCCGCGCTCAAGCCATACACCACCGAGCCTTCGACTTGCGCGGCGATCTGGTCGGGATTGACCGCATGGCCGCAGTTGAGGGCGAGCACCATGCGGTGCACCTTGACCCTGCCGTCGGGGCCCACGGACACCTCGGCGGTCGCAGCGGAATAGCTCCCGTAGCCCATAAACTGCGCAATACCGCGATGCACGCCCGCGGGCAGCGGCTTGCCCCAATCACCCTTCTCCGCCGCGGCGTTCAGCACGGCGAGGTGCTTCGGGTGATTGCTCATGAGCTCGCGGCGGAATTCGAGCGAGTCCTTGCCGGCCGCGCGCGCCACTTCTTCCATAAAGCATTCCAGGTACACCCCGTTCTGATTAGTGTTGACCCCGCGCCAGGGGCCGACCGGAACGTGGGTGTTGCGCATCGCATACTCGATCTGCAGGTTGGGCACGGTGTAGCCGAATTGCGCGTCGCCGGGCTCTTTCCACATGCCCTGCAGCTGCCGCACGTCCTTGCCTTCCTTGATCGCGCCCGGGTTCAGCCAGGCGTTGATCGACTGGCCGGAGACGCGGATGTGCATGCCAACGAGCTTGCCGCTCTCGTCCAGTCCTGCGCTCATCTTGCATTGCGAGATCGGCCGGTAGAAATCGTGCGCCTGGTCTTCCTCGCGGCTCCAGATCAGCTTCACCGGGACGCCGGGAAACTGCTTCGCGATCGCGACCGCCTGGCGGGTGTAGTCCTGCGTGCCGCCGCGGCGTCCGAATCCGCCGCCGAGGTCGAGCTTGTGCACCTCGCCCTTTTCGAGCGGCAGCCCCGCTTCCTCGCAGGCCGCTGCGAGCGAGCCCTCCGCGCTCTGGGTCGCCGTCCACACCTCGACCCGGTCCGCCGTCACCTTGGCCGTGCAGTTCATGGGCTCCATCGTCGCGTGCGAGAGAAAAGGCGTGCTGTAGACCGCCTCGACCTTTTTCGGCGCGCTCGCGATCGTCTTGAGCGCATCACCGATTTTCGTGTCGGCAAAAGCGTCGTCGCCTGTCAGGCCTTCCTTCAGACGGTCGGCGATCGTCGCGCTCGATTGCGCGGCGTTGGCGCCTTCGTCCCAGACGATGGGCAGGGCCTCGAGAGCGGTCTTCGCCCGCCACCAGGTATCGGCGACGACTGCCACGGCGCCGTCGTTCACCTTGACGACGCGGCGCACGCCCGGCATGCCCGAAACCTTGGCCTCGTCGTAGCTCACCAGCTTCCCGCCGTGCACCGGGCAGGCCTTGACCGCGGCGAGCAACATGCCCGGCAGCTTGACGTCGATCGCAAAGACTTTGCCGCCGTTCAGCTTGTCGGAGGTGTCCAGACGCTTCATCGGCTTGCCGGCGATCTTCCAGTCCTTCGGGTCCTTGAGCTGGATGCTCTTCGGATCGGGCGGGGTGAGTTTCGCCGCCGCCGCGGCGACCTTGCCGTAGCTGGTCTTGCGCCCCGAAGGCGCGTGCGTGATGACGCCGTCGGCGACAGTCAGCTCGCCGACCGGCACCTTCCACTGGTCAGCCGCCGCCTGCATGAGCATCATGCGTGCTGCGGCACCACCGCGACGCACGTAGTCCTGCGAAGTGCGGATTCCGCGGCTGCCCCCGGTCGCCATCTCGCCCCAGGCGCGCTTGCGCGCGAGGTTCTGCCCGGGATTGACGTGCTCCGTCGTGATTTTCTTCCAATCGCATTCGAGCTCCTCGGCGACGAGCTGCGCCAAGCCGGTGAGCGTGCCCTGCCCCATCTCCGAGCGCGCGATGCGCACCACGCAACTGCTGTCGGGTCTGACGGCGACCCAGATATTGATCTCGGTGCCTGCCGCGGTTGCGGCCTCGGCCGATCCGATGAACGGGTTGAATCCGAGCGCGAGGCCCCCGCCTGCAGCGGCGGAGCTGACGATGAACTTGCGGCGGGAAAGATTGGTGGTTTGAGTTCTCTCTGTCATGGTCGTCTCCTCAGGCCTTCTTCGCCATGTCGGCGGCCATATGCACGCCCGCGCGGATGCGCTGATAGGTGCCGCAGCGGCAGATATTCGTCATGGCCGCGTCGATGTCGGCGTTGGTGGGATTGGGGTTTTTCTTCAGCAGCGCCGTGGCCGCCATGATCTGTCCGGACTGGCAGTAGCCGCACTGGGGCACGTCGAGCGCCGCCCAGGCTTTCTGCACCGGATTGGAGCTGGTCGCGGAAATTCCTTCGATAGTGACGATCCTGTCGGTGGGCTTGACCGTGCTGACCGGGACGGAACAGGAGCGCCGCACCTCGCCGTTGATATGCACCGAGCAGGCGCCGCATTGCGCAACGCCGCAGCCGTATTTCGTGCCGGTCAGACCGACCTGCTCGCGGATGACCCACAGGAGCGGCGTATCGGCCTCCACCTGTACGTCGCGGACCTTGCCGTTGATATTGAGTTTTGCCATGACCGACCTCCTTTGACTTGACGGCGAATCTTATACGAGAAATCTTGCAGGCGGGCCGGAGAGGGACCTCCCCTGCCAAGCCGAAAGCATAGCGCATCTGTGCCCGCCGATGCACGTCCGCCGGACGGGCTAGCCCGGTTTCGCCCCGCTTTGAATGAGGCACTTCCTACGTTGCTCGGCATACGCCTTTCCCTGCAGAGCGCTGGCGGCAAAGTGGCAAGCGAGAAAGGTGCCTTGGGTCGCCAGAAGGTCGGCGCTCAAGCACTCCGCCAGATCCACCTTCACCGCCGCCGAATCCGAACCTTGTGAACTGGCGCGCGACGCGCAGTATGAGATGGCTGAATAGGGCGGCGACGACGCCTTCTTCAGCTCGATGGGCAGGTCGTCCCACTTCACCAGCGGCGGCGGCGGTTCCTTGGCGCTTGTGCTGACGGGCGTACTTGCAGAGCCGGTTCCTTGCGATGTCGTGGGCGTGGTGCAAGAGGCGCCGAGGCAAACGGCAAGGAGTGCAGCCGAACAGGCGAGGATTGTGTGCCTCGACATGTGACTAGCGCTCGCGCGCGCGTCGGCGCGCGACGTGGTTGACCGACGTGCGGCCCTTCTCGTCCGTCGCGGTGAGCGCGGGGTCAGAGCCAATGCAGCCATCGGGGCACATGTTTGCCTTGCTGCTCCCGTAGGAATGTAATGAGATACCCAAGATTTATTAGGAATAAGACCCCAGCGCCGATCAAGCACCACATCGTAAACATGGCAAAGGATCGAAGAACGCCATTGAAGTCTCTTACGGTCGAGCGTTCGTTCGAAACCAGCAATAGAGCAAGCTTCCGTAAGTGTTCGATGTCGTTGATGTCTTTGATTTTCTCACTGAGCTCGGGAGGCGCCTCCTTCAGCAGAGGCAAGACATGAAAAAAGGCGACATACACCGCCACGCCAAGCACTACACAGGCAATGCCGCAGAGGGCAGTGTGCCACATCGCACGTTTTATCGATTTCATCGTGTCATAGCGATCTAACGACCAAGTCGAGCGGCCGCACACGCTGCCGCTTCGCGCCTGAGAGGCGCGCCACGATGCTTCACTGTCCGCTCCAACACGTTGTTAGGCGTCACTCATCACGCCGCTGGCGGCGGTTGTTTCACCACTTGCGGCAACTCTGTGTCGATGCAGGCCCAGCGGGGTGCAGACGACGTCCAGATCGTCATCGCAGGAGTGGCGAGATTGGGGTCGTCGAAAGTGCCGACGCGGACGAAGATCAGGTGAGGACGCGCCTCTGCCTCGCTGAAGAGCGGCGTCCCGCACGACGGACAGAATCGCCGGTGCATTTGGTTGCCACTGTCCGCGACACTTGGATAGTCGCTGGTCTGGCCCGTCACCGTGAACGTTGCTGTACGGAAGCAGGTATTAACCGTTCCGCTGCCAGCACCGAGATACTGGCAATCCCTACACCAGCACACGCGCGTGACAACCGGGGGCGCTGAGCTTCTCCAATGAATTGCCCCACAGAGGCATCGACCTGTTATCGTCATAGGGTGCTCCAGGTAACAAGGAAAAGGCGTTGATCGCCGATCCTGCGTCGGAGAGCACAGGGTCGGCAATCACGCTGGCATCCACCAAGTCTGTTCGTTCCCACCGAAGACGTGACGTCTAACGTTCGGAATCAGCGGGCGGGCCGCCTGCACAACCCGTGCACCGCACGGCGGCTCGCGGCCCGTCCGCTCTGGATTGATGGGTTAGACCGCATGCTGGCTAGCGAACCAAGTCAGGTTCCTTCGGCGGGTGGCTGTGGTGTTTGACTAGCCATTAGGAACCTGAAGGAAAGAGACAATACAACAATTTCTATTGTCATCACGACGTAACCTAGTAACCGAGACAGAAAGTCTGTGAAGGTACCCAGTTCCGTGGGAAAAACCTTCGTAACAACGCTTGACACTGCAGGAGCCAACATCAAGAGGGCGAAAAGGCGCCAGCCGTTGTTCGCGGTGATGTTCCAAGCCCAGTCGGTGTTGTGGCGCTCACCGACAGCTGTACTTGGCAAGAGAACGGCAAACCTTGCAAAGAGGTACCCGGCCGGCAGCAGCGCCAGAAAGACGAGGTAGTTTCTATATTCTTTAGGAACAAAAATGGCACCAATCCCGAATGGCACGACAGCGATTGACATGAAAAAGGCCAAAACCGCGGACCACCCAAGAAACCTAGTCTCTCTGGAGGTCCAGGAATGCAGTCCGTATTTTGGAACTGAACTCTCGCCGAGAAGAATAATTCGGTGGCAAGTGACAGCAACCAAAGTACCAAAGAGTGCGCCTAGAAACATGTATACGACTAAGCTCAGCAGGAACAACCCCCAGGTAGACGCTTTCACAACGTGCCTCACAACGAGACTAAACGCAACATCACACACGGCCAAGACTAAGATCGTACCGATCAATCCTCGAAACAACACGAAGCGTTTTTCCGCTACAGCCCGTATCGCCTCCCTTAAGATTGCAATCATCGGTAGCTTCTTCAAAGTTCTGTCTCCCATGCGCTTCTATTGTCGGTCTAACGTACAATCATCTTCCGAAAAACCGTCTAATCTAGCGTCCCAGTCTACGCGCGGCCAAGTTCGCCTTCAAATTCATCGAGCTGGAGACGGTGTGCGGGACATCGAACCTTGATAGATTGCGCGCGGAAGCTCAAGTGCCTGATTTCTCATGGGGTGAAACCCCGCACGAGCGCGTGCGGGGTTTAGGCGGTGATGCTGACCCCGGTCCCAGGCGGCACGAGCTCGAAAAGCTCCACGATGTCTTGGTTGCGCATGCGTATGCACCCGATCGACCCCGGTTTCCCCATCGCGACGCTGTCGGGACTGCCGTGGATGTAGATGTAGCGCCGCATGGTGTCGACCTCGCGCAGCCGGTTCCTCCCCCGCTCGCAGCCCGACAGCCACAGGATGCGCGTGAGTATCCAGTCGCGGCCGGGAAAGCGCTCGGTCAGTTCCGGCGTCCAGATCTCCCCTGTCGGCCGGCGCCTGACAAAGACGGTGTCGACGGGATGATCTGCGCCGATTTTCGCGCGCACGATGTGCTCGCCGCGCGGAGTGCAGAAACTTCCCTGTTGCTCGCCCGCCCCGTTGCGCGAGGTCGAGACGAGGTAGCGCTTGAGCGCCTTGCCCTCGTCGCCCCGAAGCGTGAGCGTCTGGTCCGGAATGGAGATTTCAATCTTCGGCACGAGCGCCCCCGGCCGCGCGCCTCGCCGCGAAGAACTCCGACAGCAGCCGCCCCGCTTCGACCGCGAGAATGCCGCCGGTCACTGTCGTGTGGTGGTTGAGTTTCTTTTCCGAAAACAGATCGACGACGCTGCCGCAGGCGCCGGTCTTGGGGTCGGACGCGCCATACACGAGCCTCGCGAGGCGCGCGTGCATGATCGCCCCCGCGCACATGGCGCAGGGCTCGAGCGTCACGTAGAGCGAGCAGCCTTCCAGACGATAGTTGCCGAGTTTCTTGGTCGCTTCGCGCAGCGCCTGGATTTCCGCGTGGGCGGTGGGGTCCTTGCTCGAGATCGGCGCGTTGTAGCCGCGGCCGATTACTTTCCCGTCCTTCACCACCAGTGCCCCGACGGGCACTTCGCCTCGCTCGGCCGCGCGCACCGCAAGGCGCAGCGACTCGCGCATCCTCGCGGCGTCGAAATCGGCGTCCATGCGCCCTACTCCCACTCTATCGTGGCAGGCGGCTTGCTGGAGACGTCGTAGACCACGCGGTTGATTCCACGCACTTCGTTGATGATGCGGTTCGAAATCCTGGCGAGAAGCTCGTGCGGCAGAGGCGCCCAGTGAGCGGTCATGAAGTCGGTGGTCTGAACGGCGCGCAAGGCGACGACGTGCTCGTAGGTACGCCCGTCGCCCATTACGCCCACCGATTTCACCGGGAGGAAGACCGCAAAAGCCTGCGCGACCCTGTCATACCAATCGGCAGCGCGCAGCTCCTCGATGAAGATCGCGTCGGCGCGGCGCAGCAGGTCCGCGTATTCGCGTTTCACTTCGCCCAGGATTCGTACGCCGAGACCCGGCCCCGGGAACGGATGCCGGAACACCATCGCGCGCGGGAGTCCGAGCGCCAGGCCCAGCTCCCTCACTTCGTCCTTGAAAAGCTCGCGAAGGGGCTCGAGGAGCTTCAGGTGCAGGGTCTCGGGCAAGCCCCCGACGTTGTGGTGCGACTTGATGGTGTGCGCCTTCTTCGTCTTCGCGCCCGCCGACTCGATCACGTCGGGATAGATCGTCCCTTGAGCAAGCCACTTCACTTTCGGGAACTTCTTCGCCTCCGCCTGGAACACTTCGACGAATTCGCGCCCGATGATCTTTCTCTTCTCTTCCGGGTCGGTGATCCCGGCAAGCGCTCCGAGGAATCGCGCCGATGCATCGACCCGGTCCACTTTGACGCCCAGGTTCCGCGCGAAGGTCTGCATGGCTTCGTCCGCCTCGTTCAGCCGCAACAGGCCCGTGTCGACGAACACGCAGGTGAGCTGCGCGCCGATGGCGCGGTGGATCAATGCTGCTGCCACGGCCGAGTCGACGCCTCCCGAGAGCCCGAGCAGAACCTCCTCGCCTCCGACCCCGCCGCGAATTTTTTCCACGGCCTCCCCGATGTAATCGGGTATGTTCCAGTCGCTGCCGCAGCGGCAGATCTCGTGAACGAAGCGGCCGAGGATTGCGCCGCCCTTGCGCGTGTGCGTCACCTCCGGATGGAACTGCACGCCGTAGAAATTGCGCGATTCGTCCGCCATGCCGGCGATCGGGCTTGCGTCGCTCGAGGCGATGATCCTGAAACCGGGCGGGAGCGCAGTGACCTTGTCGCCGTGACTCATCCATACGTCCAGCAGCCCGTGCTTCTCGCCGTTGACGCGGTCCTGGATGCCCTCCAGCAGCTTCGAGTGACCGCGCGCGCGGACTTCGGCTGGGCCGAATTCGCGCACCCTGGAGTTTTCGACCTGGCCGCCCAGCTGCACCGCCATGGTCTGCATCCCGTAGCAGATGCCGAGCACGGGCACGCCGAGTTTGAACACGGCCTCGGGCGCCTTGGGTGTCGAATTCTCGTATACGGAGGCCGGGCCTCCCGAGAGGATGACCCCTCGCGGACCGAACTCGCGGATGAAGCCTTCGCTGACGTCGAAAGGATGCAGCTCGCAGTAGACCTTCGATTCCCGGACCCGGCGCGCGATCAGCTGCGAATACTGCGCGCCGAAGTCCAGGATGAGGATCTTGTCGTGCACTTACTCGACCTGGTAGTTCGGCGCTTCCTTGACGATCTGCACGTCGTGCACGTGCGATTCGCGCATTCCCGCGGCGGTGATCTCGACGAACTGCGTGCGCGTGCGCATGGCATCGATGCCTTCGCAGCCGCAGTAGCCCATGCTTGCGCGCAGGCCGCCCATCAGCTGCTCGATCACCCGCATCACCGAGCCCTTGTAAGGCACCCGGCCTTCCACGCCTTCGGGAACGAGCTTGTCCACGTGCACCGAGGAGTCCTGGAAATAGCGGTCGGCCGCGCCCTGCTGCATCGCCGAGAGCGAACCCATGCCGCGGTAGGATTTGTAGGAACGGCCCTGGAACAACTCGATCTCGCCCGGCGATTCCTCCGTGCCGGCGAAGAGGCTCCCCAGCATCACCGTATGGGCGCCCGCGGCGATCGCCTTGGCGATGTCGCCCGAAAAGCGCACGCCGCCGTCGGCGATGAGCGGGACGCCCGCCTTCTCGAGCGCCAGCGCGACGCTCTGGATCGCCGTGACCTGCGGGATTCCGACTCCGGCGACGATGCGCGTGGTGCAGATCGAGCCCGGCCCGATGCCGACTTTCACGCCGTCCGCCCCCTGATCGACGAGCGCTTGGGCGCCGTCCGCAGTGGCGATATTGCCGCCGATCACTTCCGCCGTGCCGGCATTGCGCTTGATCCACTTCAAGCGGTCGAGCACGCCCTGCGAATGACCGTGCGCCGTGTCCACCACGATGACGTCCACCCCGGCCTCGACCAGCGCGGCGACGCGCTCCTCCGTGCCTTCCCCGATGCCGACCGCGGCGCCGACCCGCAGCTTGCCCTGCTGGTCCTTCGACGCATCCGGGTGCTCGCTCGACTTGAGAATGTCCTTCACCGTGATCAGGCCGCGCAGCTCGAAGCCGTCGCGCACGACCAGCACGCGCTCGAGACGATGCTTGTGCAGGAGCGCGCGCGCTTCCTCCGGGCTCGATCCTTCCTTGACGTATACCAGCCTGTCGCGCGGGGTCATGATGGCGCGCACCGGCTGGTCGAGGTTGGTCTCGAAGCGGTAGTCGCGGTTGGTGACCATGCCGACGACCTT
>Ga0137403_10001958_pt1 | contig 25670 bp, 26 predicted proteins | sample CZOMad2_1_16fung_FD_122057 | JGI IMG/M metagenome (GOLD analysis project Ga0137403, IMG submission 122057) | Vadose zone soil fungal communities from Angelo Coast Range Reserve, California, USA - CZOMad2_1_16fungal (Hybrid Assembly) | ecosystem: Environmental > Terrestrial > Soil > Vadose zone... | reverse complement strand
TGATGCGGCCCGTCTGGGCGCGCTCATTGACGCCCGCTTCCCCCAACCGCTCCGGCCGCCGCCCCTGACTGAAGAGGTGCTGCCCCTGGTCCGCGACCGTCTGCGCGCCGACCCCTCACAGGACGGCTGGTGGACCTGGCTGGTGGTGCGGAAGGACACCAACGAGGCAGTCGGCTCGGCCGGATTCGGCGGTGGCCCCGACTCCGAAGGCGCCGTCATGCTGGGCTACGCCACCTACCCGACCGCCGAGCGGCACGGCTTCGCCACCGAAGCCGCCGGCGCGCTGGTCCGCTGGGCGTTGAGCCAGCCGCGAGTCGCCCGGGTCTGTGCCAGCCTGCCGCCGGACAACAGCCCCGCGATCCGCGTGGCGGAGAAGCTGGGGATGCGGATGCTGGGGACGGTGTGGGAGGAAGATCTCGATGAAGTGCTACTCTATGGGATACAGCGTGAGAGGTAACACCTCTTACCTCTCACTTGCCAGCATTCGGTTTATCGGCCTCACCGCCACCGCCAGCACCAGCCCCGCCGCCATCGCGATCCCGCCCACCACTCCGAACAGCGTCGGTAGCGGGAACGCCTCGTACCCGCTGGCAACCCGCCCACCGAGATAACTCCCCAGCGCGATCGTGAGGAACCACACGCCCATCATGAGCCCGGCCACCCGCGCGGGCGCGAGCTTGGTGGTCGCGCTCAGGCCAACCGGGCTCAGGCAGAGCTCGCCAATCGTGTGTAGCAGGTAGGTCAGCGTGAGCCACAGAGGACTCACCTTCACTCCCGACGCCGAGAGAGTCGCAGCAGGGACCAGGACCGCGAAGCCAAGCCCCACGAACAGGAGCCCAAAGACGAACTTGGTGGGGCTCGAGGGGTTGCGCGGGCCCAGCCGCACCCAGAGCCAGGCGAAGACCGGCGCCAGCGCAATGATGAAGACTGCGCTGACCGACTGGAACCAGCTTGCCGGGAAGGCCATCCCGAACAACCGGTTATCCGTGGCACGGTCGGCGAACAGGTTGAGGGTGGAACCGGCCTGCTCGTACACCGACCAGAACACCGTGGACGCGACGAAGAGACAGAGGATCGTGAGCAGGCGCTTGCGTTCCGCCGGGGTCCACGACTTGAGCCCGAGCAGGCCGGCCCAGAGCAGCACGGTGAGAACCAGCAGCCCGATCCCGAAGCCGTCGGCGACGCCCCGCGGCGTCAGGCGCACCGCGCCGGTCCGTTCGAGGAGCGCGATGACGACCATCCCGACGATCGTCGCGACGATCCCGTACTGGAGCCGCCGGCGGTTCCGCTGGTGCTCGGCGGGATCGTCCGGCACGATGGGATTCATCCCGGCGGCGCCCAAGTGCTTCCACCCGGCCAGATACTGGAGAATGCCGAAGAACATGCCGACGGCGGCGGCCCCGAACCCCCAATGCCAGGCCGACTCGGGCCGGATGCCCACGGTCTGAAGCAGCCCGCCGAACTGCCGGCTCTGGGCCAGCCAGCCACAGATCAGCGGCGAGACGGACGCGCCGAGATTGATCCCCATGTAGAAGATCGAGAACCCCGCGTCCCGGCGGGCGTCGTCCGGCCCGTAGAGCTGGCCGACCATCGTGCTGACGTTCGGCTTGAGCAGACCCGTGCCGAAGACGATGCAGGCTAGGCCGAGATAGAAGCTCGGCAGGGTCGGGACCGCGAGGCAGATGTGGCCGACCATGATCACGACCCCGCCATAGAGGGTCGCCCGACGCTGGCCCAGGAACCGGTCGGCTATCCAGCCGCCGGGAAGGCACGCCAGCCATGCCAGCGCCGTGTAGGTCCCGTAGATGACGCCGGCTTTCCCGGTATCGAATGCCAATCCTCCCACGCCGAGCGGCGCGGTCATGAAGAGGATCAGGATCGCCCGCATCCCGTAGTAGCTGAACCGTTCCCAGAACTCGGTGAAGAAGAGGGTGGTGAGACCGCGGGGATGGCCGAAGAAGCGGGTATCGGAGTCGGCCGGCGGGGGCGCGGGGGGTGAGGGGGCGGCGACGGTAGCCAAGCCGGTCAGCCTACTGCTTTCCCAGCTTCTTCTTGAGGTGAGCCAGCTGGGCCTCGACCGCTTCTTCCATGAGGCGCCGCTCGGTCTGGGCCCGGAGCAGCTCGCTCTCTAGGTCGGTCTCCGGGCGGGTACCGCCGGCGGCCTCGATGTCGCGCCAGGCTGCACGCAGACTCGCGTCGGCGTCCGGGCGACCCGACGCCCGGTACTGCGCGGCCATTTCCTCCAGCTCCCGCTCGCCGAGGATCAGCTCGTCGCGCTGAACACCCAGCTTGCGTTCCAGCATGGCCACCCGCTCCCGATACCGGCCGGCGAACCGCTCTGCGACCGCTACCGTCTCGGCGTCCAGCACCTGCGCCGCGAGCCGCCCCCTCCGCTCGGCGTCTTCCAGTTGTTTTCGCTCGGCCGCCAGCTCGCGCTCCGTGACCCCAAGGCTCTCCCGCATGCGTTCCAGCCCGAGCTTCGCCTCTACCAGCGCCTCGCGGAGGGCCAGCGTGCGAGCGCGCGGATCGGTCGCCTGCTCCGCGAAGAGCCGGTCGAGTCGGGCGCGGAGTGAGTCGAAGACGGTCAGAGGAGTAGCTCCTGGTGGCCCTAAGGGTACGACTTCCTCCATGGCGGGGTCAAGGAATCATCCGGGGGCAGCCTCACGTTATCTTTCCGCGAGTCGCGCGGGCGCCGCCGCCGATCCCCTGCCAGGAGTGACTCATGCCCCTCTTCCCCCGTGTCACCATCCTGCTCGTTGCTTTGGTTGCCGCGTGCGGCGACGGTCGTCCGCACGGAGCCCCCTGCGGCATCGCCGCGCTGGCCGGGCCGACTGCCCTGCTCACCCAGTTCAGCGTGGCGCACCAGACCTTGGGGAGCCCGCCGAGTGGCTTGCCGGAGCGGCTGGTGGTGCGACTCGTGGCCGGCCCCGCCTACCGCGGCACCGTGGGTCGCTCCGATTCCCTCTGGATCGTCGGAGTGGACGGCCCGCTTCCGCCGGGAACGAAACCTCTATTTGGCGTGCTCGTGCTCGATCTCAAGGGAAAAGCCCGTGGCGTGCTGCTCTATGAGACGGCCCCGGTCCAGGGAGCGCCACCGATTGGCAACGTCTCGGTGGGCAATGTCTCGGTACCTCTGATCGGTATCCAGGTCGATCCCGCCAGAATCGAAGACCCGAGCTGTCCCTTCTTCCCCGACTCGGTGTTGCGGTGACCCCACTCCCCCGCATCGCCGTCAGCGGTGTGCTCCGCCACTGGCAGGACGCCCGCCGGGCCGGGGTGAACGCCGCATACGTCAGCGCGGTCGCTCAGGCCGGGGGTATTCCGCTCATTCTCTCGCAGCTCATGGGAGACGGTCGCACCGCACGGGCCTTGGAAGGATGCCAGGGACTCCTGCTCACCGGGGGCGAGGACGTCGATCCCATCCACTACGGCGCCGAGCCCTCCGCGGCGCTCGGGTCGGTGGATGGTGAGCGTGATCGGTTCGAGTTGGCGCTCTTTGCCGCTGCTCGGGCGGCGCGGCTGCCGATCCTCGGCATCTGCCGCGGCATCCAGCTAGTCAACGTCGCGCTCGGCGGGACCCTGTATCAGGATCTGCCTTCCGAGCGACCCGGTCCCGTTGATCACAATCCGGACGCGGCCCGTGATGCCCGGACCCATCACGTGTGCCTCGCTCCGGGAAGCCGGGCGGCCCATGCCCTCGGCGTGGACCGGCTGGTCCCCAATTCTTTTCATCACCAGGCGATCAGGGATCTCGCGCCGGGGCTGGTCGCGAGCGGGTGGTCGGACGATGGAGTGATCGAGGCAGTCGAAAGCCGGGCGGACGATGGGTGGGTGCTGGCGGTGCAGTGGCACCCCGAAGAGATGCACGCGGACCGGATCGCCCCGGAGGGCGGCCTGTTCAAGGCGTTGGTGGACGAAGCCGGGCAGTAGGTTGGTTGGCTGTCAGTGCACGCCCAGATCCCGCAGCGTGCGATCGACCGTCCTGGTCGCCGGGAAGAATACCCGGTCACTCATGCCGTTCAGCGCCCCCCGTAACGAGGGAAATCGCTCCGAGGCCGTGCGCAACACACCGTCCAGACCGTAGCGATCGGCGAGCGCATGATCGCTCGCGAGCCCGAACCCACGGCGACCGAGCGCGTCGTAATAGGTGACGTCCGGTCCGCCTTTCCGCAGCTGGCGCGCCGCGATATAATCGGGGAACAGTCCGGCGAGCCACAACGCGTAATTGCCGAGGTGGACCATGACTCGGAAGCGACGCTCCCCTTCGCTCGCCTCGAGGTCCATAACGATGTCGGCCAGATAGTGGTGCCGCTGGTCGTCGTGCCAATCCACCCGCCACGCCCGGTCGCGCCGCCCGAAGTCGAGCAGCATAGCAGCGAGATAGTCGGACATTTCCCGGTCGTCGATCCCGGCCCGCCGGAGGGTATGGCGAACGAGCACATAGAAGAAGAGCGCCTCCGACGGCACGAGCATGGTCCGCACCGCGAGCAGCCGTTCGAGCAGTTCTGACGCGTCGAGCAGGGCATCGGGACCCTCGGCCTGAAGCCGGCGCTCGATGGCCACGCGCCGATGGGCCGAGCCCCGGCTCAGCAACAGAACCACCAATTGCAAGTCGGCCGCGGTAAGCCGGCTCCGGGTGTCAGCGCGAATCATGGCTCCTCCTCCATCGTCCGAATCTCAGCTGCTCCTGTTCAACCTGGCCGCGTTCGGCCGCGATCTGGCTCGAGCCACTTCGAGCGGCGAGGCCCTCGATCTCCTGCTGGCCTACGCCTGGACCACTTTCACGCCCCAAGAGTGCTTCGCCGGGTGGCGCGATGATCCGGCCACCGGGATCGTTGCCCGTTCTCGTCCGCCGGGAGCGCCCGCCGCCGGGCCCATTCTCGCGCTCGCGGCTCGGGTCGGCCCCACCCTCCGCTCGGGTGACCTGGCCGACGAATTTCGCCGGGCGGCTGTCGCCACCCCTCTGGTTGATAACATTGCCGGCGACTGGCTGCTCGTCCCGCTGGTCACCGGGAGCCAGGGGTCCGGATCACTTGCGATCCGCGGTGCTTCCAAGCCGTTCACCGAGGCCGACCTGGCCGCGGCACAGGGCTTCGCGGCCGTCACCAGCGTGGCCCTCGAGCGCCTGTGCTCGGGTCCCCCGACGACGTCCGGGCCCTCATGGGAGGATGCGCTTGACGCAATCACGCCAGCTCTTTGTCTTATCGATTTAGAAGGAAGCATACGCCGTGCCAACCGAGCTTTTGCCTGGCTCGTTACCACAGCGCCAGACGGGCTGGTCGGCCGATCCTGGAAGTCCCTCGTCCCGACCGAGTGGGTCCCCGACCTCGACCGCGCGATCGGGGCCGAAGGCTCGATGCGCGAGGTCGAGTTGCACTGGGGCGACCGGGTGTACGCCGCGCTCGTGGCCCCGATCGGCGGTGCGGCCGGACGCGGCGTCGTGCTCATGCTGGATGACCAGACTGAACGTCACCGGCTCCTCGGCCAGCTGATACAGTCAGAGAAGCTGTCGGCCATCGGCCAGCTGCTTGCCGGTGTCGCTCACGACCTCAACAACCCCCTCGCCTCGGTCGTCGGGTTTGCCGAATTTCTTGCCGAACGTCCCGACGTGCCGGCCGCCCTTCGCGAGCCGGTGACCGTCATCCGCGACGAAGCCGAGCGGGCCTCCGGCATCGTAAAGAACCTGCTGAACTTCGCGCGAAAGCAGGAGCGCCAGCGTCGGCCCAACGCCGTCCAGCCGCTGCTCGAGTCGACCTTCGCCCTGCTGCGCAACGAGCTGATGTCCAGCCGGGTAGACGCCCGACTCGAGATCGAGCCCGACCTTCCCCTCGCGGTGCTCGACCCGAACCAGATGCAGCAGGTGTTCGTAAACCTGATTCACAACGCGGCCCAGGCGATCGCATCCACCGGGCGGTCGGGCAGCGTGACCGTCCGGGCCCGGCGCTGGGCCGACGGCGTCGCGGTGGACGTGATCGACGACGGACCGGGCATGGCGCAGCCGCTGGCGGCTCAGGTGTTCGACCCGTTCTTCACCACCAAGCGTGAGGGCGAGGGAACCGGGCTCGGCCTGTCCATCTCACAAGGAATCGTGACCGAGCACGGTGGGCGCATCACGCTCGAGACCGCCGTGGGCTCGGGCTCCACGTTTACCGTGTACCTGCCGGGCGGCGTGGACGCCACGCCTGCGCTCGCCGAGGGCCCGCGCTCGCCCGCAGCGGGGCTTCGCATCCTGGTGGTCGATGACGAGCCCCACATCCTGCACTACATGCGGGCGACGCTCGAGAGCTGGGGTCACTCCGTGGCCCAGGCGGCGGACGGGGAGGAAGCGCGCGAGCGACTGTCGGATGATGGTTTCGATCTCGTCATCGCGGATCTCCGGATGCCGCGCCTGGGAGGCCGGGAGTTCTACGAGGAGCTGAAACGGACCCGCCCGGCGCAGGCCGAACAGGTCGTGTTCGCCACCGGCGACACGGTTCGCGGCGACACACTGGCGTTTCTACGATCGGTCGGCCGGCCGTATTTGCACAAGCCGTTCAGTCTGACCGAGCTGCGTGCGCTGCTCGCGGGGGTGTCCAAGCCGACAGGCGAGTGATATCCTTCCGGTCCGCTATCCGGCTCGTCATGATCTACGTCTGCATTCCGTGCTACAACGAGGCCCCGACCGTCGGGCTGCTCCTCTGGAAGATCCGCCAGGTCTTCAGCGGTTTCCCCCGGGAGTACCATCTGCTCGTCATAGATGATGGATCGACCGATAACACGGCCGAGGTCCTGGAGCCCTATGCCCGGGTGCTCCCTCTCACCCTGGTCCGCCACCAGACTCGCCAGGGTTACGCCGCCTCGACCGAAGCCCTTCTGCGGCTCGCGGTAGACCGCACCGACCGGCCGAAGCGCGACGTCGCCATCCTGATGCACGCCGATTTTGCCCACAACCCCAGTTCCATCCCCGACTTTCTGCGGCGGCTCGAGAGCGGAGCTGACATCGTGGTCGCGCAGAGCTCGCAGTCAGGCGAGACCTCCCGGGCCAGACGCCTCGTGCGGCGATTCGCACCGCTCCTGCTTCGCGGCCGGGTCGCCGTTCCGGGCGTCGCAGACGTGGTGTCGGGATACCTGGCATTCCGGCTGGTCGCTCTCCGGAATGCGATCAAAGCGCAGGAAGGGCCGCTGCTGACCGCCGAGGGCTGGAGTGCCAATGCGGAGCTGATCGCCAAGACCGCGCGACACGCCCGACGGGTGGAAACCATTCCGACAATCGAGCGGCACGATCTCCGGCAACGGCCCAGCCGCATGCAGCCCTGGGAGACCGCGATGTCCGTATGGCATTGGCGGGGCAAGCTGCAGCTCCCGCCCCCGGTCCCGCCCAGAGAGCCGCGGCCCGACCGGCGGCGACCCGAAACGCCAGTTAGCGAGGCGGAGGGAGAGAGCCAGGAGGCGGGAGAAGCGGTAAGGGGTGAGAGGTAAGAGGTAAGAAGTGAGAGGGGAGCTCGCCAACCGCGAAGCTCCCCTCTTACCTCTTACCTCTCACCTCTTACTGCCGTTCACGCCGCCTGCCGCCCCCTGATCGTCTCGCGGATCCGGTCGGCCGTGGCGGGGCTCAGCACCTTGATGACGAGATAGAACAGCCAGCCGAGAAACGCCAGCCACAAGAGAGTCAGCAAGAGACTGACCAGGAAGCCGAACAGGCCTAGGAAGAGCTTGAAACCCACGATCGCCACGACGGCGAAGATGGCGAATCCGAACAGGTTCCGCAGCATGGTATTATCCTCTCGAGACGCGGGTCAGGCGGCCGTACGTCGCCACGTTTCAAAAAGTTTCGTTGACAACCTAAGTGCCTGAATCCACCGATGTTCTCGTCGTGGGGGGCGGCGTCGTCGGCGCCGCGTGCGCCCGCGAGCTGGCCCGCGCCGGCTGGGGGGTGCGCGTGCTCGACCCCGACACCAACCGGGGCCAGGCCTGGCGCGCCGCAGCCGGCATGCTCGCTCCCCAAATCGAGGCCCGCGAGGGCGACGCGCTGTTCGAGCTGGGCCTCGCGGGCCGCGAGCTCTACGCCGAGCTGGCGCCCGCCCTGCAGGAATCTACCGGCATTGATGTCGGTCTGTGGCGGGAAGGAATTGCCAACGTCGCGCTGACCGAAGCGGACGTCTCCTCGCTGCGCGCGAAGGTGGCCTGGCAGCGGCAGCAGGGCCACCTCTGTGACTGGCTGGACGCGGCGGAAGTAAAGGCACGCTGGCCCTGGGTCGGACCGGCCCACGGCGCGCTGTGGGCGGCCCGGGAAGGCGCCCTCGACCCCGAGAACCTGGTGCGCGCGCTCCGGGCCGACGCCGCCAACCATGGCGCCGTGCTGGTGCGGGACGAAGCCATCGGGCTCGAAACCCGCGGCGATCGGGTCGTGGCGGTCGAGGGCCGAGCTCAACGATACCCGGCCGAGCAGGTGGTGCTCGCTGCCGGAGCCTGGAGCCGCACCCTGACCGGGCTCCCGCGTCCGCTTGCGATCGAGCCGATCCGTGGGGAAATGGTCGCGCTGCCTTGGCCCCACGGTGTCGAGCGCGCCATCCTCTACAGCCGCGACTGCTATCTGCTCCCGCGAGGCGGTGAGACGATCGCAGGCTCCACCATGGAGCACGCCGGCTTCGACCCATCCACCACCTCGGCCGGCCTGATGCGAATCCTGGGCGCGGTCACCGCACTCTGCCCTCCTTTGGCCGGGCTGGACGTACGCCGCAGCTGGGCCGGGCTCCGGCCGATGACGCCGGACGGTCTCCCCATTCTAGGACCCGAGCCTAAGCTGCGCGGCTTGTGGTACGCCGCCGGCCATGGGCGGAACGGGGTCCTCCTCGCGGCGATCACGGCGATGGTCCTCAGGCTCATGATGAACGGCCAGCAACCCACCGAAAACCTCAGCGCGCTCCGGCCGGAGCGGTTCTGGAGCTGGTAGCGAGCAACTCTCGAGCGACCTGCTCGGGAAATGCATCCGATCGGATGCGCTGGCGCGTAGCGGAGGGACAGGGAGTCCTCCCATCCAAACCTCGCAAGGAGGCTACGCGCCATGCTTCTTCCCACCCTCACCGGGCGCCGTGTAATCGCAGGAGGCGTGCTGGTCGTTGTCGCCGCTCTGGGCGTCGGTCGCCTGGCCCTCGGGTCGGACCACCAGGACACCCCGCTCGTCGAGCTCAACCCAACCCAGGACATGACCGACGTATACGCGTTCCCCGGGTCGGCAGCGGGTCGCATTGCGTTGGTGCTTGACAGCCGTGCCTTCCTGACCCCGGCCCAGACCCCGGGCGCGTCCTTCGACAACAGCCTGCTCTATCAGTTCAAGGTGGACAACGACGGCGACGCGAAGGAAGACCAGGTCATTCAGGTCACCTTCACGGGAACCGGGGCCAATCAGACGGTCGAAGTTCGCGGTCCCATAGCACCTCCGGTGCAGGGCGCGATGGGCAACCGGGTCGCCGACGTGGCTCCCGCCATCACTGGAAAGATCAATACGGTGTTGGGAAGCGCGTCCGGCATCCAGGTCTTCGCCGGCCCGCGCGATGACCCCTTCTTCATCGATCTCGAAGCAGCCTTCTGCATCCTCCCCGACCGGAAGCCGGTGACCGGCCCGCTGGCAGGCAGCTGTGCCCTGAGCCCGCACCCCTCGGCGCCGTTCTTCTTCCGACCCGCCAATCAGGCGGTGAACTACGTCAAGGGCTTCAACGTGCTCTCCATCGTGATCGAGCTGCCGAGCTCGATGCTCGAGCACGGCGCGCCGGGCAAGCTGGGCATCTGGGGCACCATCAGCCGCTAGACCACCGACTCTCACTGGAGGACTGACCCGATGACTTTCCGGACTCTCGCCCGCGGGCTGGGCGCCCGGGCGCTCTCAGCGGCGGCCGCGCTCGCGCTCGTCTCGGCCTGCAGCGACAACGGCACCACTACACCCACCGACCCGGCGAACATGCGGTCCTTCGACCAGGTGCAGCGGCTGGGCAATCCGCTCGTGAGCGAAGTGCTGCTCCAGAAAGCGGACCACCCGCTCCACGGCTCGATCGGGCCCGACCAGGATGCGGCGTTGGTCGGCCCGCGCGCCCTGGCCTTCATCACCGGCGCCGGCAGCGTGGCCGGCCGCTCTGCCAGCTACGCCAACGTGCTCGGCAGCGTCCTCCTCCCTGACATGTTGATCGTTCAGACCGACAAGGATCCGGCAACGGCGAGCTGGCTCAACTGGGTCGGGGTTCCCCCGCTCGCCAACGGATGGGGCGGGCGGAAGTTGACCGACGATGTGGTGGACCTCGCGTTGCTCGCGGTGTTCGGCGATCCGTTCGGGCTCGACCCGCAGGGCGCCCAGGGCAAGGCGGCACTGACGACCGACAACGTGGCGTTCGACTCACCGGGGATCACGACCACGTTCCCCTATCTGGCGCCGCCCAACTGAGGCCCCGGGCGATGACCAGACTCGTCATAACGATCGTATTGCTGGCGGGGGTGACCGCGACCGCGGTCACCCTCGGGGCGGCGCGCCGGGCGCCGCCCCCAGCTCCGCTGGCGCTCAGCGAGACCGAGGTGCGCAACCTCGACATCGAGTTCTACCGGGCCCGGGTCGCACGCGATCCACTAGGTGCGCGAGATCGGGCCCAGCTCGCCGGGCTCTACCTCTCACGCGCCCGGGAGACCGGCGACAACGGAGACCTGGTACGGGCTGAGGAAACCGCCCGCGGTTCGCTGGCCAACCGGCGCTCGCGAAACGGGAAGGCGCTCGCGGTGCTGGTAAACAGTCTGCTGGCGCAACACCGCTACCCCGAGGCCCTGGCCGCCGCGCGCGATCTGGCCGAGCTCGAGCCCGAGGCTCGCTCGGTGCGGGCGCTGCTGGGCGAGATCGAGATGGAGCTGGGCCTCTACGACTCTGCCCGCGCCACCTTTGGGTCGCTCGCCAGCTGGACTCGCGATCTTGCCGTGGCGCCGCGGTTGGCTCGCTGGCTCGAGCTCCAGGGTCACAACCAGGAAGCGCACCGACTGCTGGTGCAGACGCGGGACAATGCCCGGCGGCTCCCTGGGCTCCCGGCCGAGCAGGCGGCCTGGTTCGAGTTGCGGGTGGGCGACATCGCGCTCCGGAACGGGCGTCTGGCGGAAGCCGCAGACGCGTTCCGCGCCGGTCTAGCGGCCCATCCCGAGGACTACCGCTTGCTGGCCGCGGAGGCCCGGCTCGCCGCGATGAGCCACGACTGGCGGGGCGCCATCGACTGGGGCGAGCGCGCCATCGCGCGCCAGCTGGATCCGGCGACGTTGGGCCTGGTGGGCGATGCGTATGCCGCCCGGGGCGACTCGGCGAAGGCCCAGGAGTACTATCGCGTGCTCGACGTGACCATGGCCGGGCAGACCGGACCGTTTCACCGGGCGTGGAGTCTCTTTCTGCTGGACCACGACCGTCGGGTGCCGGATGTGCTCCGCAAGGCGCGGGAGGAGATCTCGATCCGGCAGGATGTGTACGGCTGGGATCTCCTGGCCTGGGCGCTTCACAAGTCCGCTCGCGATGCCGAAGCGGCCGACGCCATGGGTCGAGCGCTCGAGCTGGGGACTCGGGACGCCATGCTCTTCTATCACGCTGCCATGATCGAGCACGCCCTCGGTCATGACGCCGTGGCCCGCGCTCGGCTCGAGCAGGCCTTTGCGGTAAATCCGTACTGGCATCCGCGGCAGCCGGCGGCGGCGCGCGCGGCGCTGGGGGCACCGTGAGCGAGCTGGGAACATTCATCGAGCTCGGCTTCCGCCACATCGTGAACCGCGAGGCGCTGGACCACATCCTGTTCTTGCTCGCCCTCGCGGCGATCTACCGGCGGGAAGACTGGCGGGACGCATTGTGGGCGGTGAGCGCGTTCACGCTCGGTCACTCGATCACGCTGGGCCTCGCCGTCACCGGTGCGCTGGTGCTGCCGACCCGGGTGATCGAGTTCCTGATCCCGGTGACCATCCTGGTGACCGGACTGGAAAACATCGCCGTGCGGAACCGCGCCGCCGGCCTCTGGCATGGGCGCTACCGCGCCGGGTTCACGGCGGTGTTCGGGCTGGTGCATGGGGCCGGGTTTGCCAACTATCTGCGGAGCCTGTTCACCGGCTCCATCGCCACGCCGCTCTTCGGGTTCAACCTGGGCATCGAGCTCGGCCAACTGGTCGTCCTCGGAATGGCCGCGATCTTCCTCGCGGGCATCGACCGGCTGCTGGCCCTGAGGGGTCGCGGACTCGGACTGGCTTCCTACCGCTGGCGGGTGGTAGGACTCTCTACCGCGGTGGTGGTGGTCGCGGCCCGGATGGCGCTGGAGCGGCGGCCGTGGTAATCGGGCTCGGACCGGTGATCGGGTTCGGGCTCCGCGCCCTACTCGCGGCGCATCCGATGCACACGTCGGTGGCGGAGCTGACGGAAGAGCCCTCCACTCACTCGGTGATCGTGACGCTTCGGGTATTCGCCGATGACTTCGGGACGGTCGCGCCCGGCGGTCTGGGCGACGCCGCCAAGGCCTACGTGCGCGCCCACTTCGAGCTGCGCAGTCCGGCCGGCCAGCCGGTGGAGCTCCGCTGGGACGGCGCCGGCCAGGCGGGTGATGTGGTTCAGATCCGGCTGCGGGCCGAGCTGCCGGCGGGCCTCAGCGGCACCTGGGTGCGCGCCACGCTCCTCTGCGAGCAGTTCCCGGACGAAGTCAACATCGTGCGCGCGATCTACGGGGGCCGCACGACAAGCCTGCTCTTTACCAGAGGAGATCAAGCCAAGGCATTGCCATGAGTGCGCCGGCTGCTTGTGGGGCCCTCAGCCCGCGGTATAGACTGTGGGTCGTGGGCGGTCTCGACTCTGCAGCGCCCCCTGGGAGCTTCCTCTGCTCATGCCCGATGCCTAGTCCCGGCCCGGTGTCATCGGTGCCGGCCGATCGCGACCTGGTCCTGCGCGCCGCCGCCGGTGACGAGGCCGCGATCGCGCAGCTGTACGACCGCTATGCGACGGTACTCTACACCGTGGCGTACCGAGTCGTGGGCGAACGGGCCGACGCGGACGAAGTCGTGGTCGAAGCGTTCACCCAGGCCTGGCGGGAAGCCTCGCGGTTCGAGCCGGGCCGCGGCTCGGTAGCCGGCTGGCTGACCATGATCGCGCGGAGCCGGGCGCTGGATCTGGTGCGCGCCCGGGCGCGGCGCGAGCGAATCACCAGCACGGCGGCGGACCAGCCGGACGAGCCGCCCGCCATGGGCGCGTGGCAGGGAGACCCGGCCGACACTCTCGACCGAACCGAGCGGCAGCGCCAGGTTCTCGCCGCCTTGGGCGAGCTGTCGCTACCGCAGCGGCAGGCCATCGAGCTGGCGTTCTACGAGGGCCTGTCACAGTCCGAGATCGCGACCCGGCTCAACGAGCCACTCGGCACGGTCAAGACCCGGGTCCGGCTGGGCATGCAGAAGCTGCGCGATCGACTGCGTCCCTTTTTCTTTGACCAGGGACCATGAGCACGCCGGACGAATCCTCCTTGCACGACCTGGCCGCGGCCTACGCGCTCGGCGCCCTCTCCACCGAGGAGACCCGGGCATTCGAGGCATATCTGGCCACGTCGGCTGAGGCGCGGCGCGAGGTCGCGGAGCTGCGGGAGACCGCGGCGCTTCTCGCCGTGGCCGGCCCCGAGGCGCGGCCCGGTCCCGAGCTGCGCCGGCGAGTGCTGGACGCGGTCGCGGCAACCAAGGTCGCGGTGCTGCCTCGGCCTTCGGTGGCGGCGGCCGGAGCTGGCCGGCCGGTGCTGGCGTGGCTCGCGGCCGCAGCCGCGATCGTGGTGGCCGTCGCGCTGGGGCTTCGGGTCCGGGCGGCAACCACCGCGCTCGCCGCGCGGGACAGCACTATCGCCGAACAGCAGCGCTCGTTGTCCGAGCAGCAGCAACAGCTGCTGAAGGACGAGGCCACGCTCGCGGCCCTGCTCGCCCCAGGAGTTCAGCTGGTGCAGCTGACCAAAGAAGGGGACCCCGACCCGCGGATCCAGCTCTACTGGGATCGGGTCCACAATACGGCTGTGCTGCACGCCTCCAAGCTCAAGCCCGTGCCGCCGGGCCGGACCTACCAGCTGTGGTTCATCCGGGACGGCAAGCCGGTTCCGTCGGTCACCTTCGAGGTCGCGCCCGCGGGCGACGCGCTGTTGCGGGAGGTTACGGTTCCGACCGGAGGGGAAGTCAGCGCGGCGGCCATCACCCAGGAGCCCGCGGGCGGCTCGCAGCAGCCAACGACGCCGATCTTGTTGGTAGGGACGGTGAGACCAAAAGCGTGAAAAGTGAAAAGTGAACAGTAAAGGGGATTCAGCCAACCAGCGGAGCCCCCCTTTCACTTTTTACTTTTCCCTTTTCACGCTTTTCCTTCACGGAAGCGATCTTGGCCTCGGGATCGACCCTCAGCCCTATCCATTCACCCTTGATTGCGTGCCCCGGCACGCCGCAGAGCAGCCAGTACCAGCCGGCCTGATCGGCCGTGAAGCTGGTGACGTCCGTCTGGCCCACCTTGAGGCCGGCGGTGACCATGCGGGTCATGGCGTTCTGGAGCGCGGGGCGGTCACCCTGGAGGGGGAGTTTCTCCCGCTCCTGCATCAGCACCAGGCTGTGGGGGGCGGTGCTGTCGCTCGACTGCCAGTGCCAGCTGACCGTCCAGTTGAGCGGCACCACGATCTGGACCCCGCCCTCCCGGTACCCGTTGATGAGCGCGGACGGCACCCCGGCGGGTGCCGTGACGACGAGGTTCAGCGTCACGGTCCTGGCAGCGCTGTCCGCCACCAGCCATTCCGGCGTGGGCGACGGCTGCTGAGCTTCTAGGCCAGGCGACGCCGGGGGCACGAGCAGGATGATCGCAAGCCTGCCGAGGTGCCGCATGGCCGGTCTAGCTCCGGATTCAGTGGGTCGGTAAGTTGAGCCGGCTGCTTCGCATACCAGGGGCGGAAAGCTAACCGAGGAGACGCTGATGGCGGGACTTCTGAGCCGGGAGCGGATCGTCGCGAAGCCGGGTTTCAATCGCTGGCTGGTGCCGCCGGCGGCATTGGCGATCCATCTGTCCATCGGGATGGCGTACGGGTTCAGCGTGTTCTGGCTGCCGCTGAGCCGGGCCGTCGGCATTACCCAGCCGACGCCCTGCCCCGCGGACATGGGCTTCTTCCAGACCCTGACCGCCACCACCTGCGATTGGAAGATCAGCACGCTGGGCTGGATGTTCACCCTCTTCTTCGTCTTCCTGGGCTCCTCCGCCGCCGTGTTCGGCGCCTGGGTCGAGCGGGGCGGGCCGCGGAGGGCGGGAGTCGTGGCCGCGTTCTGCTGGGGCGGCGGATTCTTCATCTCCGCCCTTGGGGTACACCTGCACCAGATCTGGCTCATGTGGCTCGGATCGGGCGTGATCGGGGGCATCGGTCTTGGCCTGGGCTACATCTCGCCGGTATCCACCCTGATCAAGTGGTTCCCCGACCGCCGCGGCATGGCCACCGGCATGGCCATCATGGGATTCGGCGGCGGAGCGATGATCGGCTCCCCGTTGGCCGACATCCTGATGAAGCACTATGCGACACCGACCTCCGTCGGAGTCTGGGAAACCTTCGTCACGATGGGTGCGATCTACTTCGTCGCGATGATGCTGGGCGCGTTCGGCTACCGGGTCCCCCGCGAGGGGTGGCGGCCCGCCGGCTGGACCCCGCCGGCCCCGCAGCAGGCGGTGATGATCACCGCGGGCAATGTGCACGTCAACGAAGCCACCCGAACGCCGCAGTTCTGGCTGCTCTGGTGGGTGCTGTGCCTCAACGTGAGCGCCGGCATCGGGGTGATCGGCATGGCGTCCCCCATGATCCAGGAGGTATTCGGCGGCCGGCTGATCGGCCTGCCGGGGGCCGCTCTCAAGGAACTGGCCGAGTCACAGAAGGCGCAGCTGGCCACGATCGGCGCGGCGTTCGCCGCGTTGCTCAGCGTGTTCAATATCGCGGGCCGCATTGTGTGGGCCTCCTTCTCCGACTACATCGGCCGCAAGCGAACTTATTTCGTCTTCTTCGCGCTGGGCACTGTGCTGTACGGCCTGGTGCCGTTTGCCGGCCGGATCGGCAGCGTGGTGCTGTTCGTGACGCTGTTTTGCGTGATTCTCACGATGTACGGGGGCGGGTTCGCGACCATTCCGGCGTATCTGGCGGACATGTTCGGCACCAAGTTCGTGGGCGCCATTCATGGGCGGCTGCTGACTGCCTGGTCGGCAGCCGGCATCCTGGGGCCGGTCCTGGTGAACTACATCCGGGAGTTCCAGCTCGACCGGGGCCTTCCGCCGGCCCAGGTCTACAACGTCACCATGTACGTGCTGGCGAGCCTGCTGGTGGTCGGATTCTTCTGTAACCTCGCCGTCCGGCCGGTGGCCGAGCGCCACTACATGCCCGAGGAACCGGTCCGGGAACCCGCCCTGCCCGGGGCGGCCCCGGCCCAGGCATCCAGATGATCGAGGAGGCAACATGACGGACGACGGGTCGGGTGAACCGAAGCCGGGTCAATGGCCGCTCGTCATCGTGGCCTGGATCCTGGTTGGAGTGCCACTGCTTTGGGGTGTGATGACCACGTTGCGTAAGGCGGCGTTGCTGTTCAAGTGAGCTAGCCGGCGAGCGTGCAGAACCTGTCGTTGGTGGCGTAAGCGTCTGTCTCCCAACCGCTTGGGCGCTGCAATTAGGGGCGTGAATCCCAGTCTTTCCACTCGGGAATCGGTCGAGTTTGAGGCGATCGCCTCTTGACTCCCGACCGGTACCAGCCATTTTGTAAGGCCATTCACAACAAAGCCGTAGAGGGCCCTGGGGCGCAGCGGGGTGCGACCAGGGCACGCGGTGTCGTAAGACCGGTCCGACGTGCCTCGAACCACCGAGAGTGAGATCGTCGTCGCGGCTTGCGTCCCGAGTGTTTCAAGAAGCGTCGGAAAAATCCGAGACCGGGTCGGCCAAGACCCCAGGCTTCTCGTGCGTTGGCATCATCGAGCACTCCACAATTTCGGCACCAGCTCAACATCCTAAGGAGACCGGAACCATGAGGATCACGTCCGGATGGTGGGTCGCCCCTGCGCTGCTGTTTTGTACTACAGCTCCAGCCGGCGCCCAGGCGCCAGGAGGCGATGCGGTCCCCCCGCCGGAAGTCACGACTCAGCGGCTCCTGCACTCCGCCGATGAGCCTGGCAACTGGATGATCTACGGCGGCAACTACTGGAATCAGCGGTACTCGAAGCTCAAGCAGATTACGACGGCCAACGTCGGCCGCATGATCCCCCGCAAGATCCTCCAGACCGGCATCTCCAAGCTCGGGTCCTTCGAGAACACCCCCATCGTAGTCGACGGCACCATGTACGTGACCACCCCGTACAACACGGCGATCGCCTACGACCTCAAGACCGGCAAGCAGCTCTGGCGCTACGAGCACAAGCTCGGCACCACGATCTTTTGCTGCGGCCCCAACAATCGGGGCGTCGCCATCCATGGCCCGCACGTTTACATGGGGACGCTCGACGGCCACCTGGTCGCCCTCAACCGGAACGACGGCAGTGTGCTCTGGGACAACGAGGTGGGTGACCCGGCGTTCGGCTACAGCATCACCCACGCCCCCCTCATCATCGGCGACAACGTGATCGTCGGAGTCTCGGGCGGCGAGTACGGCATCCGGGGCTACGTGACCGCCTACAACGCGGTGGACGGCAAGCAGGCCTGGCGGTGGTACTCGATCCCGGCGCCCAAGGGCGACCCGACCTTCGATGAGAAGGCCCCGAACGGCTGGTGGGGCACCTGGGTTCCGCAGACGCCGGACGGCGCCGACCTGCACCGCGACGTGAGCAAGGAAAAGGCGGACAGCGCGAAGTACGCCGATGCATGGAAGACCGGCGGCGGCGGCGTATGGATGACACCGGCCTACGATCCGGAGTCCGGCACCATCTACCTGGCCGTCGGCAATCCGTCGCCCGACCTCGACGGCGGCATCCGCCCCGGCGACAACCTCTATACCGACGCCGTAGTCGCCATTGACGCCACCAACGGAAAGACCAAGTGGTATTACCAGACGGTCCCGCACGACGTCTGGGACCTCGATGCGGTCTCGCCGCCGGTCGTGACCAAGCTGGGCAGCCAGAAGGTGGTCGTCCATGCCGGCAAGACGGCCTGGGTCTACGTGCTCGACGCGGAGACCGGGAAGCTGATCCGGCGGACCGACAATTTCACCCCACAGGAGAACATGTTCGCCCTCCCGACCGACAAGGGGGCCCGGATGCTGCCGGGCGCCAACGGCGGGGCGGAGTGGTCCCCGATTTCCATCGATCCCACCCTCAACTATGCGTTCGTCGCGGGGCTGCATCAGCCCATGAACTACATCACCCACAACGCCCCGTGGGAAAAGGGCCGGCTCTGGCTCGGATCGGCGTTCGTCGCGATCCCGGGCGAGCAGCAATACGGGCTCTTTACCGCGCTCAACCTGGCCACGGGCAAGGTGGCCTGGCAGAACAAGGTGGAGCAGCCGATGATGGGCGGCGCGCTCTCGACCGCGGGCGGCCTCACCTTCACCGGTGAAGGGAACGGCAACTTCAACGCGTACGACTCGAAGGGCGGCAAGCTCCTCTGGCAGTTCAACGCCGGCGCGGGCTGCAACTCGGCGCCGATGAGCTTCGAGTTCGAAGGTGAGCAGTTTGTCGCCGTAGCCTGCGGCGGCAATTTCCAGATCAGCTATCCGTTGGGGGACGCGGTCATGATCTTCGGTCTGCCGAAGGGTGCCGCGCCCGCCAAGGCGGCCAAGAAGAAGGCGTAGCAGGACCCCGGTGCGGGGCGCACCGCCGGCTGCCAACCGGAGGGGCGTCCCCCCGCGGGTGGGGGAGGCCGATCACTGAGGGGCCGCCGGCCGGCCTGGCCGGGCAGTCCCACGTACCAGAGCGCGAGGAGGTGACGCACACGCTGTTTCGTCCGGCAGACGAAGCGCAAACCGATGGTGTCGCTGATGCAATCGTAGTTCGAGTTTCGCAGCTGGCTGTCGTGGATCAGTCAACTCAACTCTGAGGGGAAGCGCACCTATGAAGCGAATCGGGCTGGTTTGCCTGGGGCTGGCGTTAGGGGCGGCAAGTACCGTCCACGCGCAGGGCCTCACGATGCAGATGAGTAACGGTTGGAGTTTCACGTTCTCAGGGAACGTTAACTCGTTCATCTACTACACGGCCACCAATACGGGCGGCACTACGGTTGGCGCGCCCGGCGGCCTCGTGCCGCCCAGCGGTACGGTACGCGCCACCCGGATCACAGTCGGTCTTCTGCCGGCGTTTGCCGTGTTCGACGCCAAGGGCAAGGAAGGCAACACCGATCTCGGCGTGCACTTCGGCTTCGCGCCGTCGGTGCAGTGCGGCGAGGGTGTGAACGACTGCTTCGGAACCACAATCGACATGCGGCAGGTGTACCTGACGATAGGCGGCAGCTGGGGCCAACTGCTCGTCGGCCGAGAGCTCGGTCTCTTCAACCGACAGAACATCCTGACCGACCAGACCCTGTTCGGCATCGGCGGGAGCGGGGCGGGCGGGCCGGACCCCATCGCCTTCGGCGATCGGGGCGGCAGCACCACGCTGGGGCGCATCGGGTACGGCTACGTCTACCCGAACTTCCGCGCCCAGATGACCTACTCGACCAAGGCCGGTCAGCCGTACTCGTTCGCGATCGGCTTGTTCGAGGCGGCACAGGTCGGTATCTACAATCAGACCCAGATCCCGCGCGTGGAAACCGAGTTCAGCTACTCGGCGAGCGGGTTCAAGGGCTGGCTGGGCGGCACGCTCGAGAGCACGAAGGACGCACCCCGGAATGGGGTCAGCCTGACCAGCTACGGCGGGAGCGGCGGGCTGCGTTACGAGAAAGCCATGTTCTCAATCACCGGCTCTGGCTACTATGGCAAGGGCCTCGGTACGACCTTCTACGGGGCCGGCGGCTCGAGCGATCTCCAGCTTACGACCTCGGGCAAGGATGACGCCCGGAAGTCCTATGGGTTCATCGGCCAAATTACCGTTACCCCCACCGCCAGCAAGGTCACGATCGCCGGCAGCTACGGCTCGAGCTACCTCAAGGCGTCCAACAACGACAAGACCGCCGGGAACGACTTCCGCACGGAGAACACGCTCATCTCCGGCGGCATCTACTACCAGGCGACCAAGTCGCTCAAGGTGGTAGGCGAATTCGACTACGAGTGGACCAAGCTGAAGGTCGCTGGCAGCACCCTAGGCAGCAAGAACACCCGGTACACGCCGGGCATCGGGTTCATGCTCTTCTTCTGAGCCGATGGGTTATACTGCAGCACGCTTTTCGGGCGACCCTCTTCGGAGGGTCGCTCGCTTTCCCGACCCGAATCCGAGGCCATCCTTGACCAAGACCGCACGGCTCCTTGGCTCCGTCGCGCTTCTCGCCGCTTGTGGGCGGGCCATCGCCACCTCATCAGTGTCGGAGAGCCAGTTGGCTCCGCCCGACGCCCTCAAGTGCGTGATCGACCAATTCCAGCAGTTGAAATTCCAGCGCACCTCGTACGACACGGATGAGTTCCGCGCCAGCGCGCGCCGGGTGAACCCGAAGATCACCTTCTCCAACGTCCAGTTCCGGAGGACCTGGGACCGGCTGGACGTCCAGATCCGAACCGGTGCCAAGGGAACCGACCTGAACGTTACCGCATCCACGGTGGCCGAATACTTCAGCCAGAACGCGCAGAATTACAACTACCTGCCCCCCACCGACGACGTGAAGCAGGCCGCCCAGACGGTTCAGCGCGCGTGCAGCTCCGCCGCGCCGGCGGCGGCCACGCCGGCGGCGACCACCCCGGCGCCGCAGTAGGAACCGACCCGGATTCGGGCCGCCGTTGGCCTCCCCGCAGGCTCAGGCGAAGTTTCGCCGTTCACTTCGTCTACCATGACCTCGAGGGGAGGCACCCATGCGGCACGTCGCGGTGGTTTGCCTGGGGCTGGCACTCTGGGCGGTGCGCACCGTCCAGGCGCAAGGCCTCACGATGCAGATGAGCAACGGCTGGAGCTTCACGTTCTCCGGCAACGTGAACGCGTTCATCTATTACGAAAAGAGCAACAGCGACGGCAACACTACTGCCCCGGGCGGCGTCACCCCGCCCCTTGGCGTGGTCAACGCGACCCGGATCACGACCGGCCTCCTGCCGGCCTTCGCGGTGTTCGACGCCAAGGGCAAGGAGGGCAACACCGACCTCGGCGTCCACTTCGGGTTCGCACCCGAGGTTCAGTGCGCCACCGGTGTCAACGACTGCTTCGGCGCCCAGATCGACATGCGGCAGGTTTATCTGACCGTCGGCGGCGCTTGGGGCCAAGTGTTGGTCGGCCGCGAGCTCGGGCTCTTCAGCCGGCAGAGCATCCTGACCGACCAGACCCTCTTCGGCGTCGGGGCGACCGGCAACGGCACGCCGGGCGACGGCGCGGGCACTACGCTCGGCCGCATCGGGTTCGGCTACATCTACCCGAACTTCCGCGCCCAGATCACCTACTCCACCGCCGCCGGCCGGCCGTATCAGTTGTCGGTCGGCCTGTTCGAGGCCGCGGCCGTCAACCCCCGGGGACCGTACAGCAATACCCGCTTGCCTCGGCTGGAAGCCGAGCTCACCTACAACCGGGGCGGCGTCAAAGGCTGGGTGGGCGGCACCCTCCAGAACACCAAGACCGCTCCCACCGGTTCGACCGACGGGCTCACCGCCTGGGGCTTGAGCGGCGGCGCCCGCTACGAGCGGTCCGCATTCTCCCTGACCGGCTCCGGCTATTACGGGAAGGGCATCGGGACCACGTTCTTCGGGAACGAAGGATCGTGCTCGATCACCACGACTGGCGGCCAGGAGCTGATCTGCGCCGGCGGTGGCGACGACGCGCGGAAGTCCTATGGCTTCATTGCCCAGGCCACGGTCACCCCATCGCAGGGCAAGCTGACCGTCGCTGGGAGCTACGGATCGAGCTACCTCAAGGCGTCCAACACCGAAAAGGCGTCGAGCGCCGAGTTCCGGACTGAGAACACTCTGGTCTCGACCGGGCTCTACTATCAGGCGACCAAGTCGCTCAAGCTGGTGGGCGAGTTCGACTACTGGTGGACCAAGGCCAAGATCAACGGCGCCACTCCGCCGGGGCTGGTGAAGAACACGCAATGGGCGCCGGCGGTCGGCGCCATGTTGTTCTTCTGATCGCTGCGGCACCAGTAGAAAGCGGGGGCGAGCCGGGCTAGCTTAGATGCGGCAAAAAGGCAATCGCTTGCACGTCTGGGAGGCGTAGTGGCAGTACCCAAACTAGAGCTGGTTCAACTCGCGCGTCGCGGTCCGGGCGGCGCGCTTCCCGGTCAGTCGCCCATCCAACCCGCGCCGGTGCGGAAGCCCGGCTGGCTCAAGGTCAAGGCCCCAGGCGGCCCGACCTATCTCGAGCTCAAGGGATTGATGCGCGAGCTGGGCCTCCACACCGTGTGCGAGGAAGCGCGCTGCCCCAACATCGGCGAGTGCTGGGAGCACAAGGCGGCGACGTTCATGATCCTGGGCGAGGTGTGCACCCGCAACTGCACCTACTGCGCGGTGGCCCACGGAACGCCCACGCCGAACGATCCGGAGGAGCCGGCCCGCCTGGCGGAGGCCGTGGCACGCATGGGGCTCCGCCACGTCGTCATCACGTCGGTGGACCGGGACGATTTGCCCAACGGCGGCGCCGAAGCGTTTGCCGCCTGTGTGCGTGAGATTCGCGCGCGGATGCCGGACACCTCGGTCGAAGTGCTCATCCCCGATTTCAAGGGCTCCGAGCGAGCTCTCGGCATCGTCATGGATGCCGAGCCGGACATCCTCAACCACAATCTGGAAACGACCGAGCGGCTGTACCGCCTGGCACGGCCCGGCGGCCGCTATGATCGCGCGCTCGAGCTCCTGGCGCGGGCGCGCGGCCTGGCGCCCGATGGGCTCACCAAGTCCGGCATCATCCTCGGGCTGGGCGAGGAGTGGGACGAGATTCTCCGCTGCCTGCGCGATCTCCGCCGGAGTCAGGTGAACATCGTGACGCTGGGCCAGTACCTGCGCCCGTCGGACGGACACCTGCCCATCGCACGCTACTACACCCCCGAGGAGTTCGCGGAGCTGCGCGAGATTGGTCTCGGAATGGGATTCGCGCACGTGGAGTCGAGTCCCCTCACCCGCTCTTCTTATCACGCGTGGGCCCAGATCGATCAGGCTCGCGGCGTGGCGCGCTGATGGCCGGCTCCACCGCCGCCCACCGCCCCCGCCAGGGGCCCAAGCCCGACACCGCCACACTCGCCGAGGACTACCGCCGATGGCTCCGGGCGATGATGGTCATTCGCCGGTTCGAGGAAAAGGCGGGTGAGGCCTATAGCCTGGGAAAGATCGGCGGGTTTTGCCACCTCTATATCGGGCAGGAGGCGGTGGCGGTGGGAAGCATCGCCGCCTTGCGGCCGGACGACTACATCGTCTGCTCCTACCGCGAGCACGGCCATGCGCTCGCCCGGGGCATCACCCCGCGCACCGTGATGGCCGAGTTGTTCGGCAAGGCTCCCGGCTCCTCCAGGGGCAAGGGTGGCTCGATGCACCTGTTCGACGCCGAGCGCCATTTCATGGGCGGCCACGGCATCGTGGGTGGGCATATCCCGCTCGCGACCGGCTTGGCCTTCGCGGCCAAGTACCGCGGGACCGAGCAGGTCGCGGTCTGCTACTTCGGTGAGGCCGCGGTGAACAACGGCGCGTTCCACGAGGCGCTCAACATGGCCGCGCTCTGGAAGCTGCCCTGCTTGTACATCTGCGAGAACAACCGCTACGGCATGGGCACGGCCCTCGAGCGGGCCAGCGCGATCTACGACATCTCCGAGCGGGCGTCATCCTACGACATGATCAACGAAGTGGTGGATGGACAGGACGTGCTGACCATGAAGAACGCGATGGACCGGGCGGTCGAGCGGGCGCGGCAGGAGAAGGCGCCCACCCTGCTCGAGGTACGGACCTACCGCTTCATGGGACATTCCATGTCGGACCCCATCCATGGCCACTACCGCACCAAGGAAGAAGTCGAGGAGCACCGGAAGCGCGATCCCATCGCCCTCTGGTCCCGGAAGCTCATCGCGGACGGCATCATGGATGAGCCCGGCGTGCGCGCCCTCGACGCCGAGGTGGTCGCGGAGATCGCGGAGGCGTACGAGTTTGCGGAGAAAGCGCCGGATCCGGAACCGGGGGAGTTGTACCGTGACGTTTACGCTGGAGACAAAAGCGTGAAAAGTGAAAAGTAAAAAGTGAAAAGTGAGCTCCGTTGCGTTGCGGGGCGCCCTTTCACTTTTCACTTTTCACGCGGTTTATGCCTGTCCTCACCTACCGCGACGCCCTCACCGCCGCTCTCCGCGAGGAGATGCAGCGCGATCCCGATGTCTTCCTCATGGGCGAGGAAGTCGGGGTCTATCAGGGTGCCTATAAGGTGAGCCGCGGACTGCTCGACGAGTTCGGGCCGATGCGGGTGGTCGATACACCCATCACCGAGCTCGGCTTCGCCGGCGTCGGCGTGGGCGCGGCGATGGCGGGGCTCCGGCCGGTGATCGAGTTCATGACCTGGAACTTCGCCCTGCTCGCGATCGACCAGCTGGTCAACTCCGCCGCAAAGATGCGGTACATGTCCGCGGGCCAGGTCGGCGTGCCGGCCGTGTTCCGCGGGCCCGGCGGCGCCGCGCTCCAGCTCGGTGCTCAGCACTCCCAGGCGTTCGAGAGCTACTACGCGCACATCCCGGGGCTCAAAGTCGTGATGCCCGCGACGCCCGCGGATGCCAAAGGACTCCTCAAGAGCGCCATTCGGGACGACGACCCGGTGGTGTTCATCGAGGGCGAGATGCTGTACAACATGAAGGGCGAAGTCCCCGAGGGGGAGCATGTCATTCCCCTTGGGCTCGCCGAAGTGAAGCGGCCCGGGCGCGACGTGACGATCGTCTGCCATTCCAAGACCGTGAGCGTCGCGCTCAAGGCCGCTGAACAGCTGGCCGGCGAGGGCGTCGAAGCCGAAGTCGTGGACCTCCGCACCATCCGTCCGCTCGACTCGGCAACGGTGCTGAGCTCGGTCGGCCGAACCCACCGGTGCGTGGTCGCCGAGGAAGGCTGGCCGTTCGCGGGGGTGGGGGCGCAGGTGGTGGACGTGATCCAGCGGGACGCGTTCGACGAGCTGGACGCACCCGTGCTCCGGGTGACCGGCGCGGATGTGCCGATGCCCTACAACAAGCACCTGGAAAAGGCGGCGAAAGTGGATGCGGGGAAAGTGGTGGAGGCGGTGGGAAAGGTGTTGTACCGATGAGCACCCAGGTCGTCATGGAAGCCCTCTCTCCCACCATGGAAGAGGGCCGCCTGGTCGAGTGGAAGAAGCAGGAAGGCGAGGCGGTCGCCGCGGGTGACGTGCTGGCCGAGGTCGAGACCGACAAGGCCGTGATGGAGCTGGTCGCCCGGGTCAGCGGCGTGCTGCTCCGGCAGACGGTGAAGGCCGGCCAGACGGTGCCGGTCTCGACGCCGGTGGCGCTCATCGGCGAGCCGGGCGAGCCGGTTCCGGCAGCCGCCGGCAACGGTGCTGAGGCGGGCAGGCGGGCAGGTGCGGAGGCGGGCAGGCGGGCAGGCGGGCAGGCGGGCAGCAATGCCCCACCGAGCGGCGCGGCAGCTGCCGCACCCGAACCCGC
>Ga0137403_10001956_pt1 | contig 25676 bp, 22 predicted proteins | sample CZOMad2_1_16fung_FD_122057 | JGI IMG/M metagenome (GOLD analysis project Ga0137403, IMG submission 122057) | Vadose zone soil fungal communities from Angelo Coast Range Reserve, California, USA - CZOMad2_1_16fungal (Hybrid Assembly) | ecosystem: Environmental > Terrestrial > Soil > Vadose zone... | reverse complement strand
CTAGCTATTTTGGGCGACATACGTCCTGGCCTCGCGCAGATCTTCGGAGTCTTCGTCATCGCTCGCTAACTCTACCGCAGCCTCGTACCATCGCCGTGCTTTGGGAACATTGATAGGTAGGCCCAAGCCTGAAGAATAGAGACGTCCTAACTCAACACGTGCCGCAAATGCATCCGAACTATCCGACGGTGTCGCAACCGCCTCCAACAAACGAACTGCCTCCTGGATATTTTGTGGGATGCCCAATCCCTTCGCATGCATGATCCCGAGGTGCAAAACGGCACGCGACGTACCGGCCGCGGACAGAAATCTAAAGGCCTCGTTGTAATCAATTGGCACGTCAATTCCGTAGAGGTAGCTGATTCCCAGGATCGACTGAGCCACAGAGCTCCCGGCTTCGGCCTTTCTGCGCGTCTCTTCGATGTCCACGTTGCACCTTTCAATTTGGTCTATCGTTTCCAATGCTCGTTATCTCGATCAGTCCTACGCTTGGTGCTAGACTACGGTCATGAATCCGGTCGAAACTCTCGGCCTCGCGCTCGGCGCTGGATTCTCCTCCGGCCTGAATCTTTACGCGACGATCGCTACCCTCGGTCTCCTTCAACGCTTTGGCGTGATTCACTTGCCGGCGTCCCTGCAGGTTCTTGCTCACCCTTGGGTGCTGGGCATCGGCATTGCGCTGTACGCCATCGAATTTCTTGCTGACAAAATTCCTTTTGTCGATAGCGTTTGGGACGTAATTCATACCGCGATCCGTCCGCCGGCCGCTGCGCTGTTGGCCTACGGGGCTGCTGGAGCGGCGCCGCCGGAATGGCGCTGGGGTGCTGCGCTGCTTGCTGGCGGAGTGGCGCTTACTTCGCACGGCACGAAGGCGAGTGCTCGCGCGGCCGTGAATGCGAGTCCCGAGCCTTTCAGCAATTGGATGCTTAGTTTTGGCGAAGATGCTTTGGCGGTTTGGTTGACTTGGATGGCCACCGTTCATCCTCGTGCGACGATTGTTGTCGTGGCGCTGCTGATCGCGCTAGCCGTCTTCATTTTGTTTCATTTGTTTCGATTCTTACGCCGGGCGCTGCAACGGTTGTTTGCGACCTGATCGATGCCGCTTCGGGGGCTAAAGCCCATCGTCTCGCGATGAGTTGCCGGGGCTGAAGCCCCAGCCTCTTAAAGAAAACGGTCTACGAATCCGTACTCATTTCAAATACGTAGCTAGCCAGTCTAAGAACGTCTTATACCAGAATTGGGCGTTCTGTGGCTTCAGGATCCAGTGGCCTTCATCTGGGAAGACGACCAGCTTTGACGGTACGCCCTGGCGTTGTAACGCGCTAAAAAATTCCAGTGACTGCGTGTAGGGCACGCGGTAATCGCGTTCCCCTGCTACCAACAGCGTTGGCGTTTTGTATTTGCCCAGGTCCGCGGCGTAGGTGGACGGCGACCACTTTTTGAAGTTTTCGGGGACGCTCCATGGAGTGCCTTGGTTGTCGTGTTCCTCAAACCAGAGTTCTTCGGTGGCGTACATGGCTGGTTTGTCCCAGATGCCGGCGTGGCTGATGATGGCTTTGAAGCGGCCCGTGTGGGTGGCGAGCCAGTCGGCCAGGTATCCGCCGTAGGAGCCACCGGCGGCGGCAATTTTTGTGCCGTCGATATATTTGTATTTCGCGATGGCGGCGTCGATGCCTTTCATCACGTCGGTGTAGGCTTTGCCCCCGTAGTCGTTGGTGATTTCGTCGGTGAATTTCTGGCCATACCCGGTCGAGCCGCGGCGGTTGATCATCAAGCTCACGTAGCCGGGCGCGGAAAACACTTGGGGATTCCAGCGATAGCCCCAGGCATTGGAAAACATGGTTTGCGGTCCCCCGTGCAGCAGAACCAGCAGCGGATATTTTTTCTCAGCATCGAAATTCGGCGGACGCACGACCATCGCCTGCACGCGGGTTCCGTCGGCACTCACGAACCAGAAGGTTTCCGGCGCGCTCATGTCCAGGTTGGCAAGAATCGAATCGTTGTGATGAGTGAGTTGGTGCCCGGCGGAGCCATCGCTCTTTGCCGCGAATACTTCGGCTGGCATAGCTAGACTGGTACGCTCGAACGCCAGTGTCTTGCCGTCCTTGCTTATCGACACGCCGGTATTAAAATCTTCCGCGACAACTTTCTGAGGTTGCGCGCCCGCACGCGCTTCCATGGCATACACCGGCTTCAGCGTTTCGTTCTCGGCTACGAAGAAAATTTTCCTGCTGTCGGCCGACCATGCGAGCTGGTCGCCGCTGCGGTCGAATGCTTCCGAGAGATTTTCGTTCTTCCCGCTTTGGCGGTCGTAGAGCATCACGCGCCAGCGGTCTGATTCGTACCCGGCGGTGAGTTGCGCGTGATAGGCGATGTATTTTCCGTCCGGCGAATAGACCGGGTTTCCATCGAAACCGGGATTCGTTGTGATTTTCTTTGGCTCCGCTCCGCCGGTGACCCGCACGAGAAATAGATCGCCGTTGGTGCTGATCGCTTCGATCTTGTCCGTTACCGCGGTGAAGCAAAGTTCCTTGCCGTCGGGCGAAAAATTAATGTCCGCAGGGCCACTGCGCTCGTCGGGAGGTATGTCGTAGTCCGCGCCTTCGGTTAGATCGCGCGGTATTGCACCGGCCTCGGCTTGATCTGGCCCGTTTGGTGCCGGGACGACGAACAAATGACTGCGCTTGCCTTCCGACCAGTGGGTCCAGTGGCGATACAGCAGGTGTTCGGCGACGTGCGCTTTTACTTTGTTTTTTTCTTTATCTTCGTCGCGCAATTTGTTGCACGCGTCGTCCTTGCAGTCGGGATAGACCGCCGAAGTGAACGCCAGCGTTTTTCCATCCGGCGACCACTTGACCATATCCGCTCCGGTCGAGAGATGCGTCCAGGCGTGGGCTTCGCCTCCGTCCATCGAGAGGATGTAGACCTGCGAGTCCCCTGCGCGCGACGAAATAAAGGCGATCGTTTTGCTGTCGGGCGACCAGACGGGCGCGTTGTCGTGACCACTTTGCGTCAATTGAATCGGCGCGCCGCTCTCCGTGGGCACCAGCCAGATGTTACTGGCGTTGCGGTTTGCCTCCATGTCCGGCGTGGCCACCGTGTAAGCCACCCATTTGCCGTCCGGCGAAATTTGTGGCTCACCGACACGGTGCATCTTGATCATGTCGTCGAAGGTGATGGGATGCTTCGCGGCATCTTGCGCAGGCGTTGCGCCTGGTGAGCCGATGACGCTGATCGAACATAAGAGCAGTGCCGCGGCGACCAAACCGCTTCGCAAACCGATTCCGTTCATGGGAGTGGTCCTCTCGTCGATGTCAGCGCCACAGCACTGAGGACGCCGACCGGTGAATATGTCACGATTCTGCGCCGAATCCAAGCGATCCCCTGAGCCGCCACCGTCATGGCGTTAAGAAGCAAACTGTCCGATGGCAGCCCCCCGAACCCTGGCCAATCCGACTTTCCGCCCTCGACCCTCATTCGAATCATCTGTCAAAACACCGGTCCTATCCTCTTCAGCCCAATGCACTTGCCAACCTGCAAAACCATTCGAATAGATTACCATTACAATATATATTGACATGGGTAACAAATCGTGTTACCATCGGTCGTGAATTCTCGACCACCCGCCTCGCCTTTCAAGCCGCCCTTATCAACTCACTCGTCCTCCCGTGTTTTCAACAACTTCCAACATCCTTTTCCTGTAACTCTTTTCCTTTCACATTCATGCAAAAAAACCGGGGGGTGGGGCATCACCATCTCACATTTCGACCCTCGTGTTTCGACATTCCCCTACAAAAAGAGGACCAAAAATGACGCAAACCATAATCGCCACCCACGAAGAACAGCCCGAACCCGCGGACCTGACCCTGCTACCCGCGACCGACGGCAACCATGACACTCGCTGCTCTTTCCGCTTCTCCAACGGCAAGCGTTGCCGCCTCATGATCATCGACTCCGGCTTCGGCCTCTGCTTCCAGCACGCCAAGCTCAAGCTCGACCGCCGCGAAATAGCCGATCTTTCCGCTGCCCTTCTCGGCGAAAAGCCGACCGGCCTTCACACCGTCGAGGAGATCAACGATTTGCTCTACAACGTGATCCGTCTCCTGGCGCAAAACCACATCTCCCCACGCCGCGCCACCGTCCTAACCTACGCCTGCAGCCTTCTCCTCCGCAGCGCAGTCCTCATAAACCCGAAGTAGCACAGGCACTCCTGCCTGTGCCCCAACGATCACCAAATCAAATGCATCCGAGATCACTGTCCACGGTGGAAGATAGATCTCAAACTCCTAGGAGGGATCGAGCGCCGGACGGCTCTTCACCAGCATCCAGTTGAGCGCAGCAAGAGCAGAAGTCACCAACACTACCGTGGAATTGCTGAGCGGCGCCCGAGCCAGCAACACGATACAGAACAGGATCGCAGCGATGGCCAGAGGCTTCCCCGCCGGCAAACGAAAAGCGTCGGCGCGGGGGTTTCGTCTTCGCAGAACCAAAAGGGCGATCGCGATGGAGCTATAGGTGAACAAACGCACGATGGCTGAAAGTGTGATGTTCCAGCGGAAATTTCCGCCTAGAGTGAAGGCCAACAGAAGGACCGTGTACAACACGATGGAGACGTGCGGGGTGTGAAATCGCTTGTGAATGCGGGCAAAGATCTGAGGGAAATCGCCGCGTTCGGCGAGCGCAAACGTTAGGCGAGGAGTGTGGAGCATGTTGGCGCTGAGGTAGCCGTAAATCGACAGGAGGGCGCCTGCGGCTATGGCTGCGGCGGCGCCGTGGCCGAGAATTTGGCCGGCGGAGTCGGCGATGGGGCGCTGGGTGGAAGTCGGGTCGGGGAGGGTTCCGCCAACGACTACTTGCACTAGCGTGTAGATCACCGCGACGCTGGCGATGCCGATCATCAGGGCCACGGGGATGTCGCGGCGTGGGTCGCGCATCTCGCCGGTGGCCAGAAGAACGGCTTCGAAGCCGCCATAGGCGTAGACCAGCACGAGCACGGCTTCGAGCCAGTCTCGGGCTTCGATTGTATGGGACAGCGGTGCTGGCGCGACGGCACCGTGGATGCCTATCCACCAGAGGCCCGCGCCAATAAAGATTGCCAGGAGCAGGACTTTGGTCGCGGTGAAGAAATCGCTTACGCGGGAGCCGGATTTCACGCCGATGTAGTTGGCGACGGCCAGGACACCGACGAGGAGGGTCAAGATCGCGAGACGATAGGCTGGCTGCGTAGCGCGCGGAAAGATTTGACCGAGATAGGTGGTGAATAAATTAGCCGTGCCGGAGCCGGCCGCGATTCTGGATAGCCAGGTCATCCAGGCTATCTGAATGCCCCAGAAACGTCCGAGGGTTTCTCTGGCGTAGAGATAAGGTCCGCCGGTTTCGTGGAATTGCGAGGCAACTTCGCTTAGGCATCCGGCGATTACGGCCATGCCTGCGCCCGCGATCAAGTAGGCAATTGGCGCCATGCGGCCGAGACGGCCGGAAACCACCGAAGGAAGGCCGAAGATGCCGCTGCCGATGATGGTATTGACCACCAGCGCCGTCAGGCTCCAGCGGCCGATCGTCCGGATCAGAGTGGTGGCTTGACGGGATTGCGGCACGGATGGTGGGGCAACGTCGGCTTGGTGCATTTGGTTATGTAGCACGGGCACTCCTGCCTGTGCCAACCGTAGCTCACGGCACCAACGGGAGCGCTCGGCAACCAGCGACTCTCGACAAGAATGCTCGTGCCACTTAAAAAGCGGGTAAGCGTAACACACTGATTTTTATTTTTCGCGATGGAGGCTGATACAATCTGTTCAACTTCATGGAAAACTTGTCCGCGGTTTTTCCTCGCAATTTTCACAAATCGCTTCCCATCGCGGTTCGTGGTGAAGGTTGCTGGATTCACACGGCGGACGGGCGTCGCTTGCTGGATGCTTCCGGCCAAGCCGCGGTGGTGAGCATCGGGCATGGAGTTCCTGAAATTGGCAGGGCAATGGCGGAGCAGTCCGCACAAATTGCGTTCGCTCACACCTCGCAATTTCACACGGCGTCCGCCGAAAAACTCGCTGCGAGGTTGCTGGCGTTAGCTCCCGCGAATTTTCACAACGGCGGGAAGGTTTATTTCACTTCGGGCGGATCGGAGGCGACGGAGACCGCGATTAAACTGGCGCGGCAATATCATTTGGAACGCAAACAACCGGAACGCTTCCGCGTGGTGTCGCGGCGCCAGAGCTATCACGGCAGCACGCTTGGGGCCATGTCGGTGAGTGGGAATGTCTCCCGACGCGCGCCCTACCAGCCGATGCTCGCGGACTGGGGACATATCGCGCCTTGCTTTTGCTATCACTGCCCATTCGATTTGGCATTTCCGGAATGCGGTATCGCTTGCGCCGAGGATTTGAATTCATTTCTCGATCAAAATCGCAGTGAGAGTGTCGCGGCATTTATCTTCGAGCCAGTCGTGGGAGCTACGCTGGGCGCGGCGGCGCCGCCGCCGGGCTATGTTGCGCGCATCGCTGAAATTTGTCGTAAGCACGACATACTTTTGATCGCGGATGAAATCATGACCGGCATGGGCCGTACCGGAAAACCCTTCGCGGTGGAGCATTGGGGAGTGGAGCCCGACATTATTCTGGTGGGGAAGGGAATCGCGAGTGGCTATGCGCCATTGGGCGCGGTGATTGTGGCCCCACATGTTGCGGAGGCGTTTGAACGGGGCAGCGGCGCGTTTCAGCATGGCTTCACTTATCAGGCGCATCCAGTTGCTACCGCTGCGGGTAACGCTGTCCTCGATTACATCGAATCGCACGGGTTGTTTCAGCGGGTCGCACCCGCCGCGGAGACTCTGCGGACGCAGTTGCAGGCGTTGCAATCTCATCCGCACGTGGGTGAGATCCGGGGATTCGGTCTGCTGCTTGGCATTGAATTCGTGAAAGACAAAGTTTCCCGCGAGCCGTTCGCAAAGGAAGAAAACATCGCCGAACGTATACGGGAGGCTGCGCTCGACGAAAACGTGCTCACGTATCCAACACAGGGCTGCGTGGATGGGCTACGCGGCGATCACGTACTGCTGGCGCCACCCTTCGTTGTGACCTCGGAAGAATCTGCGATAATCTCACGGGCTCTTGCAACTGCGCTCGCCCGTGTTTTCCCGAATTAAGGCGCGAGCGAATCCGCGATCATCCTGACTGCGCCGATCGTTTCATATTTTGTGGCGTTACTATCTTGGGAGCGAAAAACGAATGCGTCCTTTTCCGCGACATATCACTATCTTTATTTGTCTTTTTAGTTTTGCGCTGCCCCAACTTCATGCACAAGAGAGCGGTAAGGCAAAACCGCGGGCCCGAGATCTTGGGATTCCGTTCGATGGCGCTCCCGGGCAACTTAATGCCATCACCGACGTTTCTGGCGTGACCGTAGGCCACACCACCGTGATCTCCGGCGAAGGCAAGCTGCAGATCGGTAAGGGCCCGGTGCGCACCGGTGTGACCGCGGTCTTGCCGCGTGGAAAAGATTCCATGAACAACTCGGTTTTTGCTGGTTGGTGGTCACTGAACGGAAATGGCGAAATGACCGGGACAACGTGGGTCGAGGAGTCCGGATTCCTAGAAGGGCCGGTGATGATTACCAACACGCACAGCGTGGGCGTGGTGCGCGACGCGGTGATTCAATGGCGGGTTACACATGGGCAGCCGGATCCTACCGGTTACTGGTGGTCGCTGCCCGTTGTTGCGGAAACTTGGGATGGCTGGCTGAACGACATCAATGGCTTTCACGTCAAACCGGAGCATGCATTTCACGCGATCGACTCGGCGGCTCCTGGAGCAGTACAGGAAGGCGCAGTGGGCGGCGGAACCGGAATGATTTGCAACGGATTCAAAGGTGGTATCGGGACCGCTTCGCGGAAATTCGACGTGAAAGGGGACGGCAACTACACGGTTGGCGTGCTGGTGCAATGCAACTACGGAACGAAAAATAATCTGCGAGTGGCCGGAATTCCGGTGGGCCGCGAAATTGAGTCGGACGATCACGCCGCAAGCGCTGAATTTTCTGCTGATGATCGTGGCTCGATCATCGTCGTGGTTGCTACCGATGCGCCGCTGGTGGCTCACCAGCTTAAGCGCCTGGCTCGGCGTGTGTCACTCGGGTTGGGGCGCAACGGGAGTATCTCCGGCAATGGATCCGGCGACATTTTTATCGCGTTCTCGACGGCGAATCCGGGAGCTTCGGCGACGGATCACGTCGTAGATTTGAAAATGTTGCCTAACGATAAGATTGAGCCGGTTTTTGCCGCTACCGTGCAAGCCACGGAAGAAGCCATCATTAACGCAATGATTGCCGCCGAAACCATGACCGGAATCGAAAATCATAGGGTCCGGGCGCTGCCGCACGAGGAGTTGCGGGCGGTATTGAAGAAATATGGACGGTTGAATCCGTAGAACGGTTCTTGCGGGCGGATTTCCGAGCGGATTTCAGAGTGTTTGATTTGTTGTTGGGTCCCAGGCGGTTCGGTCGCGCTAAAGCGCGCCCCTACATTTGCAGAGTGCGGCTCGCGGACCGGCGTTTTTCGAGTTGCAGGCGTGTAAGATCAATTGTGACGAATTCAGTGAAATTGGTTGTTCTCTTGGGCCTGGTGTTCGCGATTTTCTGCGGGTGTTCCAAACCACCGACCAATCCCGCGATTGCGGTTACCCACGTCACCGTTGTCGACGCTACGGGCGCGCCGGCCCGGCCGGACATGACCGTGCTCATCGCCAATCATCTGATCGCCGCTGTCGGACCTTCGCAATCTTTGTCTGTGCCTCGCGATGCGCAAATTGTCGATGGCGGCGGGAAATTTCTGATACCTGGGTTGGTGGATTCGCATCTGCACCTCACCGGTTCTGGCGAACCGGAAGGGAGTCGGGAGTTTGTCGTTCCTTTGCTTTTGGCGAACGGCATAACGACCGTGCGGGATATGGGCGGGTACCTGGAATCGCTGGTGCCGTTGCGTCGAGATATTCAGCAAGGGAAACGGTTGGGGCCGCAGATTTTCTTTGCCGGGCCGTACCTTGATGGGAGTCCGCCGTCGTTTCAACCGTCGCTGGTTGTTAGCAACGCTGTGGAGGCTTCTGAAGACGTGCACACGCTTGTGCAGCAAGGAGTTGATTTCATCAAGGTACAGTCGATCCTTGACCGTGACGCTTATTTCGCGATTGCGCAGGCAGCACGACGCGAGCACATCACTTTTGTTGGGCACGTTCCCGATCGCGTGACCGCAGCCGAGGCTTCCGACGCCGGGCAAAAAAGTATTGAGCACCTGACTGGCGTGCTGCGGGGTTGCTCGAGCGACGAGCCGCGGCTGATGCGTGAGCAATTCCGGGCAGGGGCGAAAAACGCGACGCCAGAAAGTTCGCATGCTCGTGAGATGGCATGGGAACGCGAACTCTTGCAAACCTATTCCGACAAACAATGTGCGGCTCTTTTAGCCAAATTCGTGCATAACGAGACGTGGCAAGTGCCTACTCTGATTTTGCTGCGCAATGACGCCTATCCTGGTCCGGAAACGGATTCTCCGTCTGACCCACTTTTGCAATTTGTCCCGCATACGATCGCGGCAAAATGGCAACAAGTGCGTGTCGCGCAGGATAGGTTGGCGGCGCGGGCTGATTTTGTGCTTCGCGAAAAACTGCTGGCACATTCTATGCAGGTTGTCTCACAGCTGCAAACTGGTGGAGTACATATCCTGGCAGGCACGGATAGCGCGGCGCCTTACATTATTCCGGGTTTTTCGCTGCATCAGGAACTGGCACTGCTTGTAGAAGCCGGGCTGTCGCCGATGCAAGCGCTGCAGGCTGCCACGAACAATCCCACTGCATTTCTCGGGAAAAGCAAGACGCAGGGAACGGTCGAAGCTGGCAAAACCGCGGACTTGCTGCTGTTGGATGGCAATCCGCTCGAGGATATTCGGAACACGCAAAAGATACGTGCCGTGGTGCTGCGCGGTAAACTGATCGACCGCGCGGCCCTCGACGGTTTGCTTTCCGCCGTCGAGAAGTTTGCGGCCGCAAACTAGATCACCGGCACGGCCGTCTTCCTCGGCGGATTGAAGAACGGCATGGGTACAATCTTGGCGGACACGGTGTGCCGGACAGATTCGACGGTCATTTCCATGTTCAACGTGCTGCCGATCCTTGAGTGATCGCGTTCTACCGATGCTAGCGCGATCATCTTCTTTAATGTTGGTGACCATGTTGTCGATGTCGCTTTACCGATGTGCTTCCCGTTGCGATATACTGGAACGGCTGTGCGCGAGGCCATGCTGGGAACTTGTGGGGCCATTCCCATCTTGTCGTACAGCGCTTCTACTTCGTTCCAATTGATTTCCAGACCGACCAGGGACCGTTCCGGTCCGCTTTTTTCTTGGGCTGCGAGCGCGTCCCGTCCGACAAAAGTTTCCTTTTTCAGATCCACCAGCTTACCCAGGCCGATTTCGGCGGGCGCATATCTTTGGGATTCGATCATGGCTTTCTTGCTGGAGATGTAGTCGACGTCGATCAGGATCAAGCCTGCTTCAATGCGGGCGATGTCCAGCGCGACCATTCCGGCGGGGTGAATGTCGAAGACTTCGCCTTCGTTCATCAATTTGTCCCAGACGCGGACGGCATCTTTCCAGGGCATCCAGATTTCGAATCCGAGGTCGCCGGTGTAGCCGGTGCGGGAAATATCGACCTGCACGCCGGCGATTTTTCCGTGCGTGACGCGGAAATATTTTAGATTCGCGATATTGGCATCGGCTACCGCGTGCAAGAGTTTTCCGGACGTCGGGCCTTGCAGGGCGAGGGCCGCGGTTTGCTCGGAAATATCGTCGATCTTTACGTCCAGACCAAGAGAATTTTGCCGAAACCATCGGAGGCTGGGATCTGCCGCCGTCCATCGATAGTCATTTTCGCCCAGACGAGTGATGGTGCCGTCGTCAATCACCTTGCCGTCGGGGTCGCACCAGCAACAGTAGATAACTTGATCGACGCTGACTTTTTGGATGTCGCGGGAAATGACCCGGTTTACGAATTTGGTGGCGTCACGGCCGGTCACTCGGTACTTGAAGAGCGGCGAAATGTCGATGAGGGCAGCGGAATTGCGGATGGCGTTGTATTCGTGCTCGTGGTGCATCTCGTAGACGCCCACGGTGTAATAGCCGGACCACTCGCGGTAATTCAGGCTCTCGCACAACGCCATCGTTCGCTCGTGAAATGCGGTACCTACAGGCATGCGGTCTCCCAAGTGCGCCGGCGACGCAACGAAAGTATAGGGGCGAAACTGCAAGGCGGCAAGAGAACTAGGAACTGTGAGGTGCGTATTGGGGCGAAAAGAATGAGGGCATCGCGCCCGCGCGGAAATCATGGCTTTTCGGCGGGCTTGTGGTGTTGCTCCTCATCCCAGTAAACTATCCCGTCTCTTCCACGCGCAGCGCGACTTCGTTGTCATTGCGGATTGATTTAGAGCGGAGCCTGAGGGTATGTCGCAGCACTACGATGTAGTTGTGATCGGTGGCGGGCACAATGGCCTAGTGAATGCTGCTTACCTGGCTAAGGCCGGCAAAAAAGTGCTCGCTCTCGAACGACGACATGTTCTAGGTGGGGCGGCTGTAACCGAAGAAATCATCCCTGGCTTTCTATTCTCGGAATGTTCCTACGTTGTGTCGCTGCTGCGCCCGGAAATCATTCGGGAGCTTGATTTGCCGCGTCACGGTCTTGAGATTCTGCCGCTGGATGGGACGTTCACTCCCATGCCCAACGGCGATTACCTTTGGCGGATGAATGACCACGCGCGCACGCAACGGGAAATTCGGCGGCATTCGCGGCTGGACGCGGAGGCTTACGACGAATTCTCGAAGATGATGACGCCGATGTGCCGGTTCGTGAAGCCACTGCTTTCGATGATCCCGCCCGATCCGACCACGCTGAATCCTCGAGACTTGAAGCAACTTCACTTTTTGATGCAGCGCTTTCGCAGTCTTTCTTCCGATGAACGGTATACGTTGATTCAGCTCATGACGATGAGCGCGGCTGATTTCCTGGACCAGTGGTTTGAGACCGACGCGCTCAAGGCTACGATGTCAGCTTCTGGAATCATCGGGACTTTTCTGGGCATTCGGTCGCCTGGCACCGCGTATGTTCTGCTTCACCATTACATGGGCGAGATTGACGGCGCATTTCGTTCCTGGGGTTTCAGCCGCGGAGGTACCGGTGCTATCTCTAACGCGATCGGAGCCGCCGCTCGCGAGGCCGGCGTCGAGATTCGCACTCAGGCTCCCGTAGACCGCATCTTGGTGAAAAATGGGCGCGCCGCCGGAGTCGTGCTGAAGTCCGGCGAAGAAATCTCCGCGACGGTCGTCTCGTCGAGCGTTGATCCGCATCTGACATTCGAAAAATTTCTGCAACCCAACGAGCTTCCCGGCGATTTTCTCGACAGCGTGCGGCGTTACAAATATCGCGGTTCATCTGGCAAGGTGAATATGGCGCTCGATGGCCTTCCAGATTTCAAGGCCATGCCTGGTCCGGGGGCGCATCTTCGCGGGGCAATTTCCATTTCGCCTGGGATCGAATATATGGAGCGCGCCTACGACGACGCGAAGTACGGACATTTTTCGCGGCGGCCCTACATTGACATGGTCATTCCCAGCCTGACGGACCCCAGCGTCGCGCCGCCGGGCAAGCATGTCCTCTCGTGTTTCGTGCAGTACGCGCCCTACAAGCTGGCGCAAGGGACGTGGGACGATCAGCGTGAAGCCTTCGGCGACACGGTTGTCGCGACCATCGCCGAGCACGCGCCCAACATCAAGAAACTCATCGTTGGCCGGCAGATACTTACGCCGCTCGATCTGGAACGGGAATTCGGACTTACGCAGGGCAATATTTTCCAAGGTGAGCTGTCGCTCGAGCAGCTTTTCTTTCTGCGTCCGGTCCCCGGGTGGGCATATTACCGGACGCCAATCGACAACCTTTATATGTGCGGTTCCGCGACGCACCCGGGCGGCGGCATCATGGGCGCACCCGGGCGCATCGCCAGCCAAGTCATTTTGAAAGAGTGGAAAAAATCCGTCGCTGCTTCGCGGTCGGACAGAACGAAGGCAGCGAGCCGGCCGCCGCCACGTTCCCCAGTTGCTGACGTGCCGCCATCCGAAGTACCGCCGATGGAAGCCGTCGCCGGCGGCCCGCACGAAATTCAAGCTGCACCCGATGCTGATCCTTCGGTGGCCGCGCCTGATAGCGAGAAAAACTGACCATGCCCATTGGACAGCGCGTACTGATTGTTGGCGGGGGTCACAACGCGCTTATCACCGCGTTCTATCTTGCAAAGGGCGGGTTCAAACCAATTGTCCTGGAGCGCCGTGAAATCGTTGGCGGCGGCGCGATTACCGAAGAGTTTCATCCCGGTTTTCACGCTTCCACATTGGCGCATACGGTCGGGCCTCTGCGCGCGGACATCCTGCGCGACATGCGCCTGGATAAACACGAGCTTCAAATGTTGTATCCCGATCCGCGCGTCTTCGCGCCCGATCCCGACGGCCGGGCGCTGCTCTTCTACAACGATCATGCCAAGACGGCCGGAGGTATCGCTCGATTTTCCGCTAAAGATGGCGCTAGCTATACAAAGTTCGCAAGCGCACTCGAAGAAATTGCCGAAGTATTCGCCCACATCGCGTCAATCACCCCGCCGGCGATCGATACGCCGTCGCCCGAAGATTTCTGGAATCTCTTCAAGACCGGGCGCAACGTGCGAGGACTCGGCAAGAACGGTATCTTCAACCTTCTTCGCTGGGGGCCGATGGCCGCCGCGGATTTTGTTGCCGAGTTCTTTGACACCGAACTCGTTCGGGCGACGATCGCGGCACGCGGCATTTTCGGCACCGCCCTCGGTCCGTGGTCGGCGGGCAGTACGGCGGTACTTTTGCTTCGCGCCGCAGCCGATCCTCATCCGGTCGGTTCGGCGGCCTTTCCGCGCGGAGGGCTGGGATCGCTTACACGGGCGCTGGCCGATGCGGCGCGTAAGGCGGGAGCTGAAATTCGCACGCACGCGGAAGTCCAGCACATCCGCATCAAGAATGGCGGTGTCGCATCGGTTGTACTGGCGGACGGCGAAGAAATTGCCGGGGACGCCGCGGTCTCCGGCGTCGATCCGAAACGGACCTTCTTCAATCTTGTTGATCCCTCTCACCTGGACCCGACGTTCGCCTTGCGCATTCGCAACATCCGCGCCGCCGGCACCGTCGCGAAAGTGAATTTCGCGCTCGATGATTTACCGGAATTCCCGGCGCTTGGGGACGCGGTAGGCCCCGATGGCACGCGGCAGGCGATGTCTGGCCGGATTCATATTGGCCCGGAGATTGATTATCTCGAACGCGCTTTCGACGCATCCAAATACGGCGAACTCTCGACGTTGCCATACCTGGATGTCACCATCCCGACGCTACTCGATTCATCGCTTGCGCCCGAGGGCAAGCATGTTCTCTCCGCCTACGTGCAGTTCGCCCCATATAAGTTGAAGGAAGGGAATTGGAACGCTCGCCGGAAGCAACTCGGCGACGCGGTGATCAACACGCTGTCGATTCACTCGCCGCGGTTCGCGGACCTGATCGAATCAATGCAGGTCATCACGCCGCAAGATCTCGAGACCAGCTATGGATTTACGGGCGGGCACGTTTTTCACGGCGAACTGGCCCTCGATCAACTTTTTACGATGCGGCCGGTGCTGGACTGGGCGCGCTACAAAACTCCCATTCGTGGATTGTTCCTGTGCGGTTCGGGCACTCATCCCGGCAACGGACTGACCGGGGCATCCGGCGCCAACGCCGCGCGCGAAATCATTCACGACCTGCGCTGACGCCGCTGAAGGATTTGTTTAGCGCGCTGCCGCGCGCAGTGCCCGACGGCGCTTTACCTTTCCGTTTTTCGATTTGCCGCGTTGGTCCCAGCCGCCCATCTGCAGGGCGACGGACATGCAGGCCTCGCGCAGTTCGTCAGCGACTGCGCGATTGACCACGGTCCGGGCCACAACCATGCCTCCAATGCACAGAGCGGCGGTGGCCTGCGCGATCGTACGCCGAGGTTGGCCGTTCTGGACCAGGCTACGTTCCAGCACGCTGACCATGGCGCGAAAGACGGTTTCGAAGGCGCGCCTTGCGCTTTCGCCGCTGCGCGCGACGTCGGTCGGTAGTGCGACCATTGGGCAGGAGTTCTCGACATCCTCGAAATGTTGGCGAGATAAATAAGCCCGCACGACTTGTGGACCCACGTCTCCGGACGATAGGTCCACTTTCACGCCTTCCCAGCAACTCTTCCAATTGGGATCGGTGAAAAAACATCCCAACACCTCGCTATATAAGTCGCTTTTGCTATGGAAATAGGTGTAGAAGCCGCCGTGCGTCAAGCCGGCGCCGGCCATAACTTGATTTAAAGAGACGCTCTCAAATCCGTGGCGATTGAAAAGTTTGCGTGCGCTATCGATGATTCTGCGTTTCACTTCAACGCGATGACTGGCGGGATACGGCATAGCTCCTCCTCATGTGTTTCTGGCGGACGAAGTATGGCCCGAAAAGAGCGCCCGACTCCAGAACAATATGATCTTGAACATAGTTTGCCCGCATGGTTCCATCCCTCGACGTTCAAAACACAACAATTCAGGGAGGACAGTAATGAGCGAGAAAAAGAGTTTGGAGCGACCGGCTCAAACCGCGACGCGACGCCAAGTGATCGCAAGTTTGGCGGTCGCATTCAGCGGCTTGGCGTTGGGATCGGTCAACGCGTGGGCAGGAACCGACGAGGAAATTTCTCATTCGGAGGAATCCATTCACCAGGTGACGGTATTCAAGGCGAGCCGCAAGCGTGTTTATGAAGCGCTAGTGGACACCAAGGAGTTCGACAAGTTCACCATGCAGACTCCGGAAATGAAATCGGGCCAGTCGCTCGGGAATGCGCCTACGAAAATCAACCGTGAGGTTGGCGGAGCGTTCACCATTTTCGGCGGCCACATCGTTGGACGCCAGATTGAGTTGGTGCCGAACGAGCGGATCGTGCAAGCGTGGCGAGTGGTCGATTGGGATCGCGGCGTCTACTCGGTCGCCAAGTTCGAGTTGCTGGAACAGGGATCGGGCACCAAACTGGTCTTCGATCACACTGCGTTTCCCAAGGGCCAGGCGCAGCATCTAGCGGACGGGTGGAAGTCCCACTATTGGGAGCCGATGGAAAAATTCTTGACGTAGGCACTGCGGGAGCAACATCGCTCTTTCGTCGTGCGGGCTTGTGCTACGATTCCTCGCTGCGAATTGTCGAGCCGAGGTTTCATCATGCGTTACTGCGTGCTTCTTCTTGCTGGGATTGCGAGCATTGCGCCTTCGACCACAATCTGTGCGCAGAAACCGGCATGGCAGCCCGCTCCCGGACATACGACGTTGCCGGTGTGGCCGCATGCGGCGCCGGGAGCGCCTGCGAATCCGGCGCCAGAGCTCGACACCACCACGCCGAAAGAAAAATTAATCGCGGGGAGACCGGTGATCCGCCTCGGCAACGTCTCCACGCCGACCCTCACGCTTTACACGCCAACCGGTAAAAATACGGGCGCGGCGGTGGTTGTGTTTCCCGGGGGCAGCTATCGCATTCTCGCCATCGACCTGGAAGGCACGGAGGTCTGTGACTGGCTCACATCTTCGGGCATTACCTGCGTGCTGTTGAAATATCGCGTGCCGGATACAGGGCCTTATCCCAAGTCTGCTGCCGCGCTTCAGGATGCGCAGCGTGCGCTGGGTATCGTTCGCTCTCACGCAGCAGAATGGCACATTGATCCCCAGCGAATTGGCGTGCTCGGTTTCTCTGCAGGAGCGCATCTGGCTGCGGCTCTCAGTACGCATTTCGAAGCGCGTCTGTATGATCCCATCGATGCCGTGGATACGCTGAGTTGCCGTCCCGATTTCGCGGTGATCGTCTATCCCGGCTACTTGGCCATAGCAGAAGAGAACTTCGCACCCAATTCCGAAATCCACGTCACTGATAAAACGCCGCCCTCCTTCATCGTGCAGGCCGAGGATGATCCGGTACATGCGGAAAACGCCACCGTCTATTTCCTGGCCCTCAAGAACGCCAAAGTTCCCGCCGAGTTGCACATCTATGCCCAAGGTGGACATGGCTATGGGCTCCGCCGCACGGCGCTGCCGGTCACGACCTGGCCTCAGCTGGTAGAAACGTGGCTTCATACCATTCAGGTTCTGACGCCGTCCGCGCACTGATCGGCGACGGAACTCCAGCGGACCGCGACTCGCGAACTTGCGACCTGTGATTTATACGAGATTTACGATCCCGGGTCACGCCGGGCGGGTAGGGAACTTTGCCTGTGCCAGCCACTTGCTGAGGATTTCCAACGAGGAAGGAGCTACAGCGTTAAACGCGATGCCGGTGCGCTCCGCTCTGGAGTGCACTACGACGGCGCGCGCCAAAAAGGCCTCTCTTGGATTTGTCCCAATTTTCAGGCTGACCACGGAGCCGTCACGCGGAGCGTCCTTCACGCTCACGGAGCATCCGTGCAGTCCGAGATCGGCCACCCAAGACTGAATTCGCGCGCCCGAGGTTCCATCCACCAATTCGGCGGGGGCAATGAACTGAAACCTGGGCGTCCGGCGTCGTTCGTTTTCCATCGAGATTTCCCATCGCCTAGGCATTTCTATTCTATCGCATTGTCAACGCCATCGCGAAACCAGAGTCAAAACCAACGCGGGTACCTTGATTACCCTATTGCGCGGCACCCCGGGCCGCATACGATTACCATCGGAGGACACTGTATGGCCTCATCGGTTTGGAAAGGCACGTTAAGCTTTGGATTGCTGGCAATACCCGTCAAACTCTACACCGCCGCGCGAAGCCAGCGGATGAACCTCCATCAGCTACACAAGGTGTGCCACACCCGCTTGAAGCAGCCACTCTATTGCCCCCAGTGCAACCGCCAGGTCGAGCGTTCCGAAGTCGTACGGGGCTACGAATACGAGAAGGGGCAGTACGTGGTCGTGAACGAGGAAGACATCAAGAAGATCACGCCACGGTCGAGCACAGTCATGGAGATTGTCGCGTTCGTCAAACAGGAGCAGATTGATCCAATTTATTTTGACGCGTCGTACTTCATGCTTCCCGACAAGGACAGCGAAAAGCCCTACGCGCTCTTGCTGAAGACTCTCGAAGACAGCAATCGCGTCGGAATCGCTACGGTCACCATGCACCAGCGCGAATACACCGTATTCATTCGCCCGCGGAAAAACGGCTTGACGATTCACACCATGTATTACGCAAACGAAATCCGCGAAGTCGCGGGCTACGGACAAGCTGAGAAGGATGTAAAGCTCAAGCCAGCGGAAATTAAGCTCGCCGAGCAATTGATCGAGAGCCTCTCGCAAGATTTTAAGCCCGAACAGTTTCACGACAAATTCCAGGAAAACCTGAAGGCGCTGATCGAAGCCAAGCAGAAGGGCAAGACAGTCGTGGCCGAACAGAAGCCGGGCCCGGCTCGCGTGATTGACATGATGGAGGCGCTGAAGAAAAGTCTCGCGAACGCCGAAGGAAAACAAAAGCAGAAAAAGCTGTCGAAACTACGCACCATGGGTTCCCAGCACTCTCACCGCCGTATCGCCAGCTAGTGAGTATGGGTCCATTATAGGGGCGCAAAACTCCTGCGCCCCAGCTAGTCCGCGCTTCCAAATCCGTTACACTTCGAGGGTTTAAAATCTATTTCGCAGAGATGCGCACCGCTGGAAGCGCCAAAGGAATCTGCTCGCCCTCCAGCACAGGTGCTGGCGATCCCCCGGTAAGCACATTCGCCAAAGTATTCTGGACCTTCTCAAACCGCTTATCCGCCTCGCCATAACTCTGCTGCGCGTTCTTCAAGTGTGTGCCCAACTTTTCGAACACTTCAGCAAACGTCTCCAGGTTTTTCTGCACGCCGTGCAAATTTCCCATCAGCCGCTTGGCATTCTCCTCGATCTGCATTCCCTGCAGTCCCATGGCGATCACGCACAAATGCGCGTAAAGCGTGTTCGGCGATACCGCGATGATCTTTCGGTTGCGGCAATATTCATCGATTTGCTGGCCTCGACCGTCCATCGTATTCAGCATTTCGCAATAGACGTTTTCCGACGGCACGAACATCAATGCCACGTCCAGCGTGCCCTCGCTCGGCACGATATATTTCTTCGCAATCGAGTCCGCGTGCCCTTTAACCGCATTGGCAAACGTCCGCCTCGCTTCGTCTCCTTCCGCGGCGATCCGCCGGAAGGCCTCCAGCGGAAATTTCGAATCGATCGCCATCAGCTTGCCATCGCGCAGAAAGATCACCGCATCCGCGGCCTCGCCGCTGCTGAAACGGTACGGCATGGCAAACTGCGAAGCTGGCAGGGAGTCCTCCAGCATTCGCTGCAGCGTCACTTCGCCAAGCAGCCCCCGCGTCTTTGCGCCACCCAACACAGCCTCTAGCGATTGCGTGGCCTGCGACAATCCCCGGCTCTGCTCCTGTACTTCACCGATCTGCTTCTGAATCAGGCCGATCTGCTCGCGCGTATTCTTCAACTCAGTTGCAATCGCCGTCTGTCCCTGTGAAGCGATTTGCGCTGAGTTCGTAACGCCGTCTCGTAGTGCGCTGGTCACGCTCTCTAGTCGCTGCGCCACATTCTGTCCAATCGTTTGAATCTGGCCGGTGCTCTGCGCTTGCGAAGTCGCAATCGTTTGCAGATCTCTGCGCAGCTCGCCCAGATGACTCTCCAGCACCTCACCCTTCTTCGCGCTCCACCCATTCTGCAGCACCAGCCAGATCACCAGCGCCGCCAGCAAGAGAGCAATGCCAACCAATGCAACGTTCATAGTCCCTTTCGAGTGTCTCGGTCCGCCGGTCGACTTTTATCCTTTCGATTGCGGCAAATGAACAAGACTACTCTACGCGCACTTACACTTTTCCGAAAACCCTTGCCTCCGCGCCACAAACAACGAACGTCCGCGCCAAAAGTGCAGTCCGAATAACCGCGAAACTGCCGGGCGCGACCGAGAGCCCGCCAAATCGGTGGTGATGGTCATGGTTTGTCCGGCGTCGGAGACCACTCTGCGACTTACGGCGACGATCACCAGGCCACTGGACGGATAACTCGCGTGATTAGCCACACCAAAACTTCCGCGCAAGGTCGGCAAATAGCGATGCTGCGAAAGGCCCTATTCCTTAGGGATCCGATCGGACTTCCAATTGATCACGTGGTAGGTGGCCGGTGCGTCTCCCACATTCCGCAGCCCGTGCAGCACATTCGAAGCATTGAAAATTACCGATCCGGGACCGACCCTCTTCCATTCCCCGTCCACCAGAGCTTCGACGGTTCCTTCGCGGATGATCACCATTTCCTCATTCGGATGCTTGTGCGGAGGATGCGAAGCCTTCCCGGGATCGAGGGTCGTGACGTGCACCTCCAACTCTTCGAGCGTCTTCGTGGGCCCGCGAAAAAAGAAGCGAACTTCGCCGACTTCCGTCTTCCGTGGGGAGACCTTCGTCCAATCGTATACGCATGGGCCGATCGTCTTGGCTTCATCGACCGCGGCGCGCGCGCCAAGCGTCGCCAGGAATACAATGCCGCCTACCAGCAAATCCCGCCGATGAATCATCAAGTCCGCCTTCCAGCTCACGCGTTAATGACATAGGGAGCGCGCTGCGGCCGTGAGAGGTGCGCATTGGCATCCGGATCGTCTAGAAACCGTTCGCGTTCCGGATCCCACCGCAATTTCCTCTTCGTCTTCATCGCGATGTGATGGATCAAACACGTCGAGCACGCCCGGTGCCCCATTTCGACGGGTGAAATCGGCTGCTTCCGCGTGCGCACACACTCCAGCCAATTCCCATGCTGCTCCTTGCTTTCGTACAAATGAATCTCATCCGGTCCGATCACCGACGTAATGATCTTCGGATCGCTCGAAGCCAGCGCCGTGGAATCCTTCAGCTTCGCCACTGGATCGCTCTTGGTCACCGCTTCGTTCCCGCGCGAAACAAAAATCCAGCCTTTCGTCCCGTAAAATTTGATCCCATTCGGATAGTCGCCGCTGATCTTCATCCGCACGCCGTTTGCATACACGCCCTCGGTATGAAAGTTACCGTGCACGTCCCACAGTCCATCCGTGGGAAATTCCGCCCACCCTTCCACCTTCACAGGCCCGGTGTACTCGGTATTCATTCCCCAATGTGCTGAGTCCACATGATGCGCTCCCCAACCCGTGATCATGCCCGCGCCAAATTGCTCGCATCGCAGCCATCCAGGCCGGTCGTAACCGGTCTGCGGATGCACGCGCTTCTCCGTGTAGTAGACTTGCGGTGTTGAACCCAGCCACATGTCGTAGTTCAAATTCTGAGGCACCGGCATTTTCGGCTCGTCGTCGCCGCTGGGATCACCTGGCAACCCGATTTCCACGGTCTGCAACTCACCAATGCGCCCATTGCGCACTAGTTCCGCCGCGTAGCGAAATTGCACCGTCGAGCGCTGTTGGCTCCCGATCTGCAGAATGCGCCCAGTCTCCTGCACCGCGTTGCTCAGCGCCCGCCCTTCCGCAATCGTCAGCGAAGCCGGCTTCTGCAGGTAAACGTCCTTGCGCGCACGCACCGCGTCGATTCCGATAATGGCGTGCCAGTGATCCGGAGTGCTGATGACCACCGCATCGATGTCCGGGTTGGCCAGCAATTCGTGATAATTTCCATAAGTCTTCACGCCCTCGTACGGCTTGCCGGTCTTTTTCGCGTAGTAATCCTCGACAAATTTCTTCCCATCCGCCACGCGATGCGCATCGAGGTCGCACACGGCTACGATCCGTGCGTCGTCATACTGCAAAATGCCTGGCAGGTCGTGAACACGCGAAATCCGACCTGTTCCGATCGCACCCACATTGATCCGTTTGCTCGGCGCGTATTGCCCAAACACGGATGATGGGACAATCGCAGGAAAACCCGCCGCCGCAGCAGTGACTCCCGCCGCACGCAAAAAATTCCTTCGCGAAATCGCATCACGCCGCTTGTTCATCGCATCCCTCCCAATTTCAAAATCTGCGAGCGCAAAGGTAGTTCACGCCTTGACATGCAACCGATGCGCATTTTTCTGTGCGCTTATCACCAGCTCGGCCGCCAGCAAACACTGCTCCTGATCCTGCGCCGTGTGGGTTCGGTTCACTATATCGGCGACAAACTGCGGCCCGAACGGTAGCACCACATTGCTGCAATCGATGTATCGCACGTCCTTGTTGTCGACGATAAACAAATGATTTCCGCCCTTGCGTCCTGCGATATCGACATATTTCCGCAACTCGATATAGCCCTCCGTGCCGAGCAGGAACAGCCGCCCATCTCCCCAGACGCCTAATCCATCCGGTGTGAACCAATCCACACGTACATACCCGACGCCACCATCGCCGCGCAAAGTCACATCTCCAAAATCTTGAAACTCCGGGTGATGGGGATGGGCAAAATTTCCGATCTGTGAGTACGCCACTTCGGCCTGTTTTGATCCTGTATAGAACAAAAACTGATCCACCTGGTGCGAGCCGATGTCGCAAATGATGCCGCCATATTTCTGCGGATCCCAGAACCACGCTGCCCGCGAAGGTGCATTCACTTGGTGCGGCGCCAGATTTACCGTCTGCACCACCTTTCCGATCGCCCCCTGTTTCACCAGATCGCCGGCATATACCGCCGCCTTAACTTCCAAACGCTCGCTATAGAGAATCGCGTAGATTTTCTTGGTCTCCGCGATCGCTTTCTTCACATGGGCAAGCTGTTCGAGAGTCGTAATACCCGGCTTGTCCGACAAATAGTCCTTGCCGTGTTTCATCACGCGTATGCCTAACGGCGCCCGCTCAACCGGAATCGTCGCACTGAGCACCAGCTGGATTGATGAATCGTTCAGAATTTCATCTTCGGAGTTGACCAGTTTCGCCTGCGGGTAGCGCTTGAGGAATGCATCCCGCTTGTCAGGTTCCGCGGCATATACTGCCGCCAGCTCACCGCCACCTCGAATCACCGCCGCGGTCATGCCAAGAATATGATCGTGGCTCACTCCAATCACCGAGAACCGAATGTGGTGCTGGGGAGCGGCACCGTTGTCCTGCGAACCTGGCGCTACTGCGTCCACAAAATTCACGCGGCGTCCCTCGGCAAGCGCTAACTCCGCCGCCGACAACGCGCCGGCCGTGCACAGCACGCCACTCACTGCCGAGTGGAAAAATGTACGCCTACCGACCATGTTATAGTCCAGCTCCTGGATATTCAAAATATATCCGCAGTCAATAAAATACACCCCGTAGCTCTAGGTCTGCAATCCATTTTCATTCATGGCTTCTTGATTCGAGCATTTGGGTCACATGTTGGTCCAGCATTTTGGATGTGTGGATGTGTATGCCAGGATCGGAACTGCGACCATGCCTTCAGGATGACGCGGCCTTTTCGCGCACTGACACGGATGGGGATGCACGAAACGCGTCAGCCATATGATATAAATATATTCCCTGGATACGCTAAGACGCTATCAATGCGCACCCTCACCGAAAAAGCCTACCAATGCATTAAGGAAGGCATTGTCCGCGGCGAAATCGAAGAGGGCGTTTTCCTTTCCGAAAAAGAAATGATGAAGCGCTACCAGATCGGCCGCACGCCCTTCCGTGAAGCCTGCAATCGCCTGCATCACGAGCATCTCCTCGAAGTGGTTCCCCGACGCGGCTATCTCGTGCCCCGAATGAGTCTCCGGGAAGTGCGCGATCTTTTCGAGGTTCGTGTCCTTGTCGAAGGTGCCATGGCCGAGCTGGCTGCCGTGCGTGCCACCGAACGCGAAATCGAAGAGCTGGCTCACCTGGCAGACCAATCCGCGCTACCGACGCCTTCCCGTAAAGACGCCAACCATCGCGCCGAGCTCAACAACGCTTTCCACCTCCGATTGGCCACCATGGCTCACAATCGAGAACTTATGCGCCTCGAAGGCAGCGTCCTTGAGCGTGCTCTTCGTCTTGCCTACAGTGTGGCCTATTCCATCGGCGCCCAAGACCAGGAAATGAGCCTGCAAACCCTACATCGCCCGATCGTCGACGCCATTCGCCGCCGTGACCGTTCCGCCGCTCGCAAAGCTGTCATCCATGACATCCACCAGGCCCAAACCATCCTTGTAGGCCTGGCAGGTATTTCTGACCACACCACTCCATCTGACTCCAAGCCGAAGCCGGACGCCGCTCGCACCCTGCCTTCTACGACCGACCTCCAATAGCGACAACGGGTGCTGCATCTTGGGGATGGAACGAGATGGCCTTACAACACATTCGACGAGAAGCCATCGACAAACCCTTGCCAGGCGTCAGCCCAACCTGCCACGACCCTCTCCTCATTAAGTATATATTTGAAATATATTTCGCTTGACAGTTCCTCCATTGATGCATTAAATCACTTTTATTGCTGCCCGGACGACCGCGCCGGTACCAGGGGTGATGGCTTCGACCATTTCGGCTCGGCGTTAGCTGCACTGAAATCCAGGAGGTGGTTGCCATGGTTCTCTCGAAGATGGCGCGTACCGCGTTGTTACTCGCCGGCCTGGTTGTGGTGTTCTCTGCTCGCCTGTTTGCGCAAGGTGGTGGCAGCGCCGCAATCACGGGTACGGTTACCGATCCCAGTGGCGCTCCCATCGCCGGCGCGCAGGTTGTTGTTACGCAGGATGCGACCGCTGCGGAACGTGCCACCACTACGAGTGAGAGTGGCACGTATAACATTCCTTCGCTCCTGCCCGCGAGTTATACCATTCGCATTGAGGCTGCCGGCTTCAAGACTCTCACCGAACATGTCACGTTGCTCGCCGATCAGATTCGCGCCGTCGATGAGCGGCTCGAAATCGGCCAAGCCAGCCAGCAGGTCACCGTGGAAGCCTCAGCCGTTCTGGTCAACACCGTCACCCCCGTCTTAAGCCAAGTCATCGAGCAAACCCGCGTTGTCAGCATCCCACTGGTCACGCGTAATGCCGCGGATCTCACACTTCTCGTGCCTGGCACCACGAACGCCAACGGCCACGGTGTGCAGCAAGGCGACACCAAGCAGATCGCCGTTGGCAGCAAGGGCGTGGCCGAATCGATTTCCGTCAATGGCGCCCGCCCCGACCAGATCAGCTACAACCTCGACGGCGGCAACAACGAAGACCTGATGAGCAATACCAATAACCCCTTCCCGTTCCCCGACGCCCTCCAGGAATTCAGCGTGCAGACCAACAGCTTCGACGCCCGCTACGGCACCAATGCCGGCGCCGTCGTGAACGTCGTGACCAAGTCCGGCACCAATCAATGGCACGGCGACGCCTTTGAGTTCGTCCGCAACAAAATCTTCAATGCCCACAACTTTTTCGCCAAGCCGCCAGCCGGAACCACCGACGCGCGCGATCCCTTGAAGCAAAACCAGTTTGGCGGCGTAATCGGCGGCCCCATTCGCAAAAACAAGACCTTCGCGTTCTTCGGCTACCAGGCTACGCGCATTCGCACCGTGAATAACGCCTCCAACGCCAAGGTCCCCACCACTGCCAACATGGCAGGCGATTTTTCTTCGATCTGCAGGACCGGTTTCGACGGTGCCGGGACGTGCCTCGACCGTGACGCGAAAGGCGCGGTTATTGACCAGATTTATAATCCAGCCACCGGCTT